>Ga0187893_10003508_pt1 | contig 31670 bp, 24 predicted proteins | sample MA1701074metaG_FD_139574 | JGI IMG/M metagenome (GOLD analysis project Ga0187893, IMG submission 139574) | White microbial mat communities from a basaltic lava cave in the Kipuka Kanohina Cave System on the Island of Hawaii, USA - MA170107-4 metaG ...
CCGGATACTGAGACGAGGCGCACGCTCGCGCCGAGGGCCATCAGCGCCGGCGCCGTGTCGGTCGAGGAGACCGCGAGGCACGTGGGGCTCGACGTCGCGACCCAGCAGATCCGGCCGTCCTTCTTCATGCAGAAGTCGATCGATTTGCGCCATTCGTACGTCTGGTCGTAGTAGTTGCAGCGCGTGTCGAGGCAGAGATTGCCGCCGAGCGTGCCCATTGCGCGCAGGTGCGGCGTCGCGATCTGCGCCGCCGCCTGCCAGAGGCCGGCGTAGTCGCGCTGCAGATCGGGCATGCGCACGAGCTCCGAGAGCGTCAGCCCGGAGCCCAGCGTGAGCCCGCTCCCGTTCGTCACGCGCCGCAGATCGGCGATGTGTCGAAGGCTGACCAGCACCTCCGGCGTCTGCTGGCGCCGTTTCATGTTGGGAAGCAGATCGGTTCCGCCGGCGAGCACCATGGTCCGGGCCGGACGGGCTCCCACGAGCTCGGCCGCTTCGCCGAGCGAACGCGGTGCGTGGTACTCGAACCGCGTGAGACGCATCATATTTTTTCTTGTCGTGGGGCCCCACCCCCACCCCCACGACCCGCCACGCCTCGCTCTCGCTCGGCGCGCTGATCAGAACCAACGGGGATTACGAGCGGATCGTTCCCACGACTATTGTCAGCAGGCTTAAGAGGCCCGCCCTCCTCGTGCCGGCGCGGCCGCTCGTTCGTCGCGCGACCCGTACCGCCTTCCCAGGGCGGTGGCACCTGCAACGGCTCCGACCATCCGACGTCGGGGAAGCGTGACGGCCCGTACCGCGGCGGCCGTCCCGCAGCCTTGTCTGCGAGCGCCTTGAGAATCTTCTCCGGGGTAATCGGCACCTCGTCGATGCGGACACCGACGGCGTCGTACACGGCGTTGGCCACCGCCGGCATGATCGGCAGGAGCGGCCCCTGCCCGACCTCCTTGGCGCCGAACGGGCCGTTCGGATCCGGCGCCTCCACCAGCTCGGTGCAGATCTCCGGCATGTCGAGAAACGTCGGGCTCTTGTATTCGAGCATCGACGGGAACTTGTGCACGAGCGCCCCGGACAGACGGCGGGGCAGGCGCCTGAACACCTGCTCCTCCATCAACGCCTCGCCGAGGCCCATGTACACGCTGCCCTCGACCTGCCCGCGGACGAGCGTCGGGTTCAGGGCGCGTCCGATGTCGTGCGCGATCCAGACCCGGGGGACGCTCACCCAACCCGACGACTGATCGACGTCGACTTCGATCACGGCGGCGGTGTACGAATACGTCGGCGACGGTCCGACGCCGCCCCCCTTGTACTTCGCGGCGGATTTGGGAGGAGTATACGAACCCGTCGAACCGACCGTCCCGAACATCGCCTCGGCCGCGCACACGGCGTCGGCAAACGTCAAGCCTGTCGCCGGGTCCTCCGCGTCGAAGACGCGGCGCTCGGCAAACACGAGACGGCTCTTTGGCACGCCGAGCTTCGCGCTGACGGCGTCGGCCAGCACATCTCTGGCCCGCTCGGCCGCCTGGATCGCCGCGTTGCCCATCATCAGCGTGACGCGGCTCGAGTACGACCCGAGATCGACAGGCGTCAGGTCCGTGTCGCCGGTGACGGCGCGGACGTCGAACGGCTCGATGCCGAGGATCTCCGCCACGCATCCGACGAGCACGTCATCGGATCCCTGGCCGATCTCAGTTGCGCCGCAGAACGCCGTCACGCCGCCGCTTCGATCGAGCTTGAGCTGCACCGCGGAGTGCGGCATGTCGTTCCAGTAGATCGGCAAACCCGCGCCGGAGAGATAGGAAGAGCAGGCGAGCCCCAGGCCGCGGCCGGGCCCGAGCTTCCGATAGCGTGTCTGCCATTCCGACGCGCGGACCACGCGGCGGATGCACTCCGCCAGGCCGATCGTCGAGACACGCAGGTAGTTGGCCGTCAGCGTGTCCGGCTGTTCGACGATGCGTAGACGCAGGTCGGCGGGATCGATCTGCAGGCGCTCGGCGATCTTGTCGAGCTGGATTTCCTGGCCGAACCGGCTCTGCGGCGTCCCATGCCCGCGCTTCGGGCCGCAGGGAGGCTTGTTCGTGAAGACGCGACAGCCGTCGAAGCGGTACCGCGGGATGTGGTACGTGACCGTTTGCAGCGCGCCGGTGTAGAACGTGCTGGCGACGCCATACGACCCGTACGCGCCGCCGTCGAGCAGCGTCTGCAGATGAACGCCGGTCAGGGCTCCATCCCGCTTGACGCCGGTCCGGAAACGCATGAGGACCGGGTGGCGGCCGCGATGACACAGGAAGACCTCTTCACGGTTCAGCGCAATCTTGATCGGCCGCTTGAGCATGAGCGCCGCCTTCGCGATCGCCACTTCGTGGTTGAACGGGTCGCTCTTGCCGCCGAACCCGCCGCCGTTGGGCGTCGCGATCACGCGGATGTGCGCCGCCGGCATCGCGAGCGCCTTCGCCAGCGCCCGATGCACGTAGTGGGGCGTCTGCGTGCTCGACCAGAGGACGAGCTTGCCGTCGCCGTCGATCGCGGCGACGGCGGCGTGCTGCTCGAGCGGCAGGTGCGTGCTCCCCTGATAGAAGAAGAGGTCATCGAAGACGTGATCCGCCTCGGCGAACCCCTCCTCGACGTCGCCGAACGCGAGCGAGACCCTCTTGTGGACGTTCCCCTCGTCGCCGTAGCCGTGGATGCGCGGCTCCGGATGCGCGAGGCTTTCTTCCGGCTCGGCGAAGGTTCTGAGCGGCTCGTACTCCACCGCGATCAGATCGAGCGCTTCGGTCGCGGTCAGCTCGTCGCGCGCGACGACGAGCGCGACCGGATCGCCGACGAACCGTACGGTGTCCGGACAGAGCGCGTGCTCGTCCTGGCTGACCGGGAGGATCCCGTAGGGAATGGGCAGGTGGCGGCCGGTCAGGACGAGATGGACATCCGGATGGGCCTCGGCGCGTGACGTGTCGATCGCCCGGATGCGCGCGTGGGGCACCGTACTCCGCAGCAGCCTGGCGTGCAGCATCCGCGGCAGGACCAGATCGTCCGCGAAGATCGTCTGCCCGGTCACCTTCGCTCGACCGTCCACGCGCCGCCGCGGCAATCCGATGATCCGCGTCTTAGTCTCCGACTTCATGGCTTTTGTGGAACCCGGCTTCAGCCTGGTTGTGGTCCGAGGCTTTCGCCTCGTTCCTGATCCCGAGCGCCGCAGCCGCCTGAACGGCTTCGACGATCTGCTGATAGCCGGTGCACCGGCAGATGTTGCCGGCGAGCGCCTCGCGAATCTGATCGGCGCTGGGATCGGGATTCCGCTCCAGGAGCGCCTTGGCCGTGACGAGCAGGCCGGGCGTGCAGTAACCGCACTGGGCCGCCCCGAGGTCGGCGAAGGCCTCCTGCAGGGGGTGCAGGCGCCCGTCATCGACGAGACCTTCAACGGTCACGACGTCGCGGGCGTCGCATTCGAGCGCGAGCAGCAGGCAGGACAGCATCGGCGTCCCATCCACCAGCACCGCGCAGGCGCCGCATTCGCCGAGCTCGCACCCGTGCTTCGTGCCGGGTAGATTGAGATCCTCGCGCAGCACCTCGAGCAGCGTCTTGTAGGGATCGAACGCGACCTGCTTCGACTCGCCGTTGATGCGCAGGGTCATCACCGCAAGCCCCGTGGGTGGGTGGCGTTCCATGCTCTACCTTTCGCGCAGCCGCTCGCCGTCGGCGCCTGGTGATCTGCGTACATCCGCGTCGATCTGCGGCGTCAGCCCGCGCACCAGGTAGGACGCGATCATGTCGGCGACCGCATCCGCCGGCCACTCGCCGCCGGGCCGGTACCACGTCGCCGACCAGTTGATCGCTCCGAGCATCGCGCGCGTCGTGACGGCGGCATCGCAGTCGGCGAACTCGCCGCGCCTGATGCCCTCGCCGACGAGGCGCCGGAGCGCGTGCTCGTACCGATCGCGCTTGGCGACGATCTTCCGCCTGAGCGGATCGGGGAGGGCATCGACGGCCAGATGGGCGGCGCCCCCTTCGACCTCGTCCAGCACGGCCTGCGCGTGCGCGCGCAGCACGTGCCGGAGCCGCCCGGCGAGCCCGTCGCCGCCGCGCCGGGATCGCGCCAGCGCGTTCAACATGAGATCGAGCGAGCGGTCCTGGCAGAAGTAGAGGATCTCGTCCTTGCCCGAGAAGTAGTGGTAGAGGTTGGCCGGGGACAGGTCGGCCGCTGCCGCGATGTCGCGCATGCCGCTCTCCGCGAACCCGCGGTCGCGGAAGATACGCGCCGCAGCGCGGAGGATGCCCAGACGCCGTCCGTCGCGACGCCGCGCGCGGCGGGATGAGATCGGCTGGCGCGCGGCTCGCGGCATGACGTCTCTCTTGAAATCCGCTGCTCTAAGGCCCAAGCCCCAAGCCCCAGGCCCCAAGCCCCAGGCCCCGAGATCGAACGGCCGTTCGATTATCGAACAGCTATTCTAACTGCTCCGACGCGCGTCCGGCAAGGCGGCCCTGGGTTACAATTCCCGCGCTATGCGTACGATGACACTGCGGATTTCAGCCCTCCTCGCCGCCGTCACGCTCCTGATGACCCCGGCCGCCGCGCGGCAGGCCGCGGCCCCGGCCCCCCCTCAGCCTCACGCCGCGGCCCAGCCGCAGGGGGCGATCGACCCGGCGCTCTACAGCGGCATGAAATGGCGAAGCATCGGTCCCGATCGGGGCGGCCGATCGATTGCCGTCGCCGGAAGCGATGCCCGACCGAACGAGTACTACTTCGGCGCGGTCGGCGGCGGCGTCTGGAAGTCCGACGACTACGGCAACACGTGGCAGCCGGTCAGCGACGAGTTCTTCAAGTCCTCGTCGGTCGGCGCGCTCGCCGTCGCGCCGTCGAACCCGGACGTCGTCTACGCCGGCATGGGCGAATCGTGCTTCCGCGGCAACATCATCCAGGGCGACGGCATCTACAAGACGACCGACGCGGGCAAGACCTGGCAGTCGGTTGGCCTGCAGGATACCCAGACCGTCAGCCGGATCCGCGTGCATCCGTCCAACCCGGACATCGCCTGGGCCGCCATCCTCGGCCACGCCTATGGACCCAGCGAGGAACGCGGCATCTTCCGTACGAAGGACGGCGGCAGAAACTGGGAGCGAGTGCTCTTCCGCAACAACACGACCGGCGGCATCGACCTGTCGCTGGATCCGAAGAACCCCGATGTGATCTACGCCGCGATGTGGGAGGTCTACCGCACGCCACACTCGATGGAGAGCGGCGGCCCGGGGAGCGGGCTCCACAAGTCCACTGACGGGGGCACGACCTGGAAGGAAATCACGGGCAACCCCGGCCTGCCGAAGGGTCTCTGGGGCAGGAGCGGGGTCTCGGTCTCGGGCGCCGACAGCAACCGCGTCTACGCCATCATCGAGAACGAAAACGGCGGCGTGTTCGTCTCCGACGATGCCGGCGCGACGTGGAGGGCGGGCGACAACGATCGCAAGCTGCGCCAGCGCGCGTTCTACTACACGCACATCGTCGCCGACACGACGGTCAAGGACCGCGCCTACGTGTTGAACGTCCAGTTCTGGCGCAGCGACGACGGCGGCAAGACGTTCCCGACGCAGATCCGCCCGCCGCACGGCGACAACCACGACCTCTGGATCGCCTCGAAGGACAACCAGCGGATGATGCAGGGCAACGACGGCGGCGGCAACGTGTCGGTCAACGGCGGCCGGACCTGGTCGGGTCAGGGCTACGCGACCGGCCAGTTCTACAACGTCTTCACGACGAAGCACGTGCCGTATCACGTCTGCGGCGCGCAGCAGGACAACAGCACGGCGTGCATCTCGAGCGAGACGAACCCGGGCGCCGGCGAGGGCAGCCTGCCGCCGATCTTCTATTCGCCGGGCGGCGGCGAGAGCGGCTACATCGCGGCCGACCCCACCAACGAGAGCGTGTTCTTCGCCGGCAGCTACGGTGGTCTCCTGACCCGGCTCGATCGGACCACGGATCAGCGGCGCGTCGTCACGATCTATCCGAACAACCCGATGGGGCACTCCTCGATCGACATCAAGGAACGCTTCCAGTGGACGTTCCCGATCGTCTACTCGCCGATCGACCCGAAGGTACTCTACGCGTCGTCGCAGCATCTCTTCCGCACGACCAACGGCGGCCAGAGCTGGCACCGGATCAGCCCCGATCTCACGCGGCACGACCCGGCGACGATGCAGGCGTCGGGCGGACCGATCACGAAAGACCAGACGGGCGTCGAGACCTACGCGACGATCTTCACGATCGCCCCATCGCCCCAGGACATCAACACCATCTGGACGGGCTCGGACGACGGTGTCATCCACGTGACGAGGGACGGCGGCAAGAACTGGGCGAACGTCACGCCGAAGGACCTCCCGGAGTTCACGCGAATCAGCCTGATCGAAGCCTCGCCGCATCAGAACGGCGTCGCGTATCTCGCCGGCAACCGGTATCAGCGTGACGATCGCAGGCCGTACATCTACAGGACCGCCGATTTCGGCAAAACCTGGACGAAGATCGTCGCAGGCATCCCCGAGAATGACTTTCCGCGCGCCATCCGCGAAGATCCGAAGCGGCGAGGCCTTCTCTTCGTCGGCACGGAGAACGGGATCTACATGTCGTTCGACGACGGGGCGCGGTGGCAATCGCTGCGGCTCAACCTGTCCGCCACGCCGGTCCACGGCGTCGTCGTCGAGGATCGCGATCTCGTCATCGGGACGCACGGACGCGGGTTCTATGTCCTCGACGATATCGGCCTGCTGCGGGAGGCGGAGCCGACCCTCCTGACCCGCACGCTCCATCTCTTCGAGCCGGTCAATCCTCGGCGCGGCTTCGACGACAACATGGCGTTCGACTATTACCTCGGCCGCGACGCCGACGAGGTCAAGGTCGAAGTGCTGGATGCGCAGGGTAAGCTGCTCCGATCGTTTACCGGCGCGCCGAAGGATCCACCGCCGGCATCGGGCGGCGGCGGTGGCGGCGGTCCGTTCGGCGGTGGTCCCCCGCCGAGGGTCGGGGTGAAGAAAGGCATGAATCGTTTCACGTGGGACCTTCGACAGGAGGGTGCCGTCGTCTTTCCGGGGATGATCATGTGGGCGGCGCAGCCGCAGCGCGGCCCGTCATCACCTCCGGGGCAGTACAGCGCGCGGATTTCGGCGCTGGGCGAAACCGCGTCGCGGAACTTTCGCATCGGCCTCGACCCGCGGCTGAAGACGCAGGGCATCACCGAGGCGGATCTCCACGAGCAGTACACACTGTCGACTCAAGTGCGCGACAAGGTCACCGAGGCGAACCAGGCGGTCATCCAGATCCGCTCGATCCGCGAGCAGGTCAACGAGCGGATGTCGAAGGTCCCGGAGCGGCGCCGCGCGGAGATCCAGGCGATCGCGGACGGGTTGATGAAGCCGCTCACCGTCGTCGAAGAAGAGGTGTACCAGGTCAGGAACCGCAGCGGTCAGGATCCGCTGAACTATCCGATCCGGTTGAACAACAAGATCGCGGCGTTGTCGGGCGTCATCGAGGCCTCGGACACGAAGCCGACCGACCAGAGCTATGAGGTCTTCAAGGAGCTCTCGACGGAGCTCGACGCGCAGCTGCAGAAGCTGAGCGCCACGCTCAAGACCGAGCTGCGGCGGATGAACGCGGCGTTCCAGCGCGAGAAGATCGCGCCGGTCGATCCAAACGCGAAGCCGGCGCCGCCGGCGAAGACGCCGACGACGCAGCAGTAACACGTAGTTGTGGTACGACCCTTCAGGGTCGTCGCTCCTGACGAGGCGAAAGCCTCGTACCACCCTCACGCTGCGATCGCGACCGTAAACGTCGCCGTATACCCGAGGGTCGTGTCTCCGACGAGGGTCGCCATCTCGGACGAGAGGCTGTCCGCGAAGATGTTGTCGCGCGTGTTCGTCGTCGGGTTGTCGCCCCTCGACGCGTACACGCCGGTGGCATACACGGCCGCGTTGACGCTATCCGGGAACGCAATCTGTGTCGCTTTCACCGACGCGCCGTTGAGGGTCACCTCGACGTGGATGTGCGTCGCGCGTCCCTGATACCACCCCGGATACACCGTCGTGAACGTCACCCGTCCGTTGCTGTCCGTTGTCTGGATGCCGCGGAGGAACGTCTGCGACCGGCCGTCGTACCCCTGCTGCGCGTATTGCGAGTAGTGGCCTTCCGCGTCGCACTGCCAGATCTCCACGTTCGCGTTCGGGACCGCCGCGCAGCCGTTGCTGCTGTTGACGACGGTGATCGTGAGCGTGACGGGCAGGCCGCTCCTGCCATCGCGGATGTCGCTGCGGAACAGATCGACGAGCGACGGATAGGGTCCGACGGTTTCCGACGGCGTGACCGCGCACGCGGCGTTTGTCGTCGTCGTCGTGGTCGAGCTTGGGCTCGTGGGTGTCTCGCCGCCGCACGCGACGGACATCACGCCCGCCCCGGCCGCGGCGCCGAGCAGTCCGAGCGCCTCGCGCCGGGTGAGCGCCTTCTTGATCGTGGATTCGGCCGCCATTTCCTGCGTTCTCCTTCTGAAGGTATTGGACCGTTCAGATGTCGCAAAACTGTGGCGCGGGCGTGAAAGGACCGTGGCCGCCGCTGTCACCGAAGCCCAACATCTCTGTCGTCCAATGTGATGCCTGCCGATTGCAGAGTGAAAGGCACACAATGACGACACTACTGGCGTGCTCCATGGCCCTGATGCTGGCGTCGATTTCAGAGGCTGCCGGCCCGAGTCGTTCGGATCGAACGGATCCGCTGCGTCAGGCGAGCGGTTCCATTGAAGCGCTCGTCGGCCGCGTGGCGCAGAGCGTCGTTCAGGTGGTCGTGACCGGCTATCGGCCGGCGACCTTCGATCCTTCGCGGACCGACGTGGCGCTCGGCCGGGGCCGCAGCTTCGGCTCCGGCGTCGTGATCGACTCGGAAGGATTGATTCTCACCAACGCGCACGTCGTCGCCGGCGCGGAACGAATCGACGTGCTCCTGCCTGCGGCCGAACGTGGTCCGGCGATGATCGGAGGCGTCACCCCGACGATGGTCGAGGCACGGCTCGTCGGCGTCGCGACCGATCTCGATCTGGCGCTCCTGTCGATCGGCGTGAAGGGTCTGCCGGCGCTTCCTCTCGCGGACTACGACAAGGTGCGACAGGGTGAGCTCGTGTTTGCCTTCGGGAGTCCGGACGGGCTGCGGAACTCAGTGACGATGGGAATGGTCAGCGCGGTGGCGCGGCAGGCGGAGCCGGAAAGCCCGATCGTGTACATCCAGACCGACGCGGCGATCAACCCGGGCAACAGCGGGGGTCCGCTCGTGAACGTCGACGGGCAGCTCATCGGCATCAACACGTTCATTCGATCCGCATCCGGAGGGAGCGAAGGCCTGGGATTCGCGCTGCCGAGCGCGCTCGTCGCCCTGGCGTTCCCCCACCTCCGTGACTTCGGCCACATGCATCGCGGCACGATCGGCCTGGCCGTGCAGACGGTCACGCCGCTGCTCGCCTCCGGCCTGGCGCTGCCGGCCGCCGCCGGCCTGATCGTCTCCGACGTTGCGCCGGGCAGCCCTGCCGCCGCGGCAGGATTCGTTCCAGGTGACATCGTCGAGAAAATCGACGGCACACCGGTCGAGAGCCTGACGCTGGCGCGCCTCTACCTTCGGCTGTTCTCGCTACGGGCTGGCGAGACGATCCGGTTCAAGCTGAAGCGCCCCGACGGACCGTTCACGGTCGACGTCACCGCCGTCGACGTCCCGCACGCCTGCGAGCGGGCGACGCTCGTCGACGCGAGCGCGACGCTCGTCGAGTCGCTGGGCATCCTCGGCCTTCCGGTGGATGCAGGCCTGGGAGCACAATTACGCATTTCCTCCGGCGTCGTCGTGGCCGTACGCGTCGATCGCCCCCACGTACCGGACGGTGTGCTCGCGCAAGGCGACGTCATCCATGCAGTGAACGGCGTCGCGGTCGCGACGCCCGAGGCGCTGCGGTCCGCCGTCGATCGCATCGAACAGCGGGGCGCGGTCGTCCTGCAGGTCGAGCGGGACGGGCAGCTCACCTACGTCGCGTTCGAGCGGGAGTGATCGCGGCAGATAATGGGTCAGATGGCTCCGCTCTCACCGCTCACGCGATCGCGGTGGTACCGCAGTTTCTACTGGCGGATCGGGGCGATCTTCGTCGTGATGGTCGTCGCGGTGATCGTCGCTCAGAGCGTCATGTTCAGCGTGATGTGGGCGCGATCGAACCGGGCGGCGCCCGAACGGTCCCCGAACAACCTCGCGACCGTCGTCGCGGCCGATCTCGGATCGGCGCTGGCCGGACGCCCGGCGATCGACGTCGCCGGGTACATCGAAGAGCGCTACGGCCAGGTGCCCTGGCCCGTGTACGTCGTCCTGAAGGACGGCCGCGTCGCGGGCAATCGTCGGGAGCCGTTGTCCGCTGCGATTCGCCGATCCGTCGACGCCGCGGTGGCCGGGACGGACCCGGGGCGGAGCGGTCCGCAGCCGAGGCTGGCGGGCCCCGTGGTGACCGTGCCGATTGTCGTCGAGGGTGGCCTCGCAGGCATGGTCGTGCTGCCGCCGCCACCGCCGGGCGGAATCCTCCGCGAGGCGGGCCGGCTGCTGTCGCTACCCGGGACGCTGCTCCTCGCGGCGGCCACCGCGCTCGCCGCGTTCGTCATCTTCTGGCCGGCGCGGCGGCGCCTGTCCGCGCTCGAGGAAGCGGCGGCGCGGTTCGGAACCGGCGACCTCGCGGCGCGCGCGCCGGAAGAGGGAGGGGACGAGATCGCGCGAGTCGCCCGGGCGTTCAATCAGATGGCGGCGGAGCTCGCGGCCCGCGATCACGCGCTGCAGACGTCCGATCGACTGCGGCGACGCATGCTGGCGGATGTCTCGCACGAGTTGAAGACGCCGCTGACCGCCATGCGGGGCTTTCTCGAGACGCTGCAGATGCCGGACGTTCTCGTCGACGCCGGCACGCGGGAGCGGTACCTCGCGACGATCGAGCGCGAAACGCGGCGACTCGACCGCATCGTCACGGATCTCCTCGACCTCGCCAGGCATGAGAACGGCATCGGCGCGTTCGACGTGCGGCTCTTCGATATCGAGCGTGTGTTCGATCACGTCGTCCGGCGACACGAGCGCGAGATGTGGGAACGGGGGGTCACGATCCGCTCCCACGTCGCCGATGCCGCGGATCAGGTGCTCGCCGATCCGGATCGCATCGAGCAGGTGGTCGAGAATCTCGTTGCCAACGCGCTGCGGCACACGCCGGCTGGAGGCACGATCGACCTGCGCGCGATCGCGCACGAGGACGCGATTCGCCTGTCGGTGACCGACACCGGCGAAGGCATCGCACCGGAGCACGTCGCTCACGTGTTCGATCGGTTTTACAAGGTCGATGCCGCCCGCGAGGCCGGATCGGCGGGCAGCGGCCTCGGATTGTCGATCGCGAAGGCGATCGTCGAACGCCACGGCGGCACGATTGAGGTCACGAGCCGGCCGGGCCGGACGGAGTTCGCGGTGCGGCTGCCGCTGGCTCTAACCCATCACAGCATTGCCAAACTGAGGATTGGGGATTGACGACTGATTGTCGATTGACGATTGACGACTGGTGATTCATTGTCGATTGATCGATCCCAGTAGACAATCAGTCCGACCATCGCCAATCCTCAAATCCACAATGCTTGGTGCGACTAATCCGCGAACTTGTAACCAACGCCCCACGCGGTCAGGATGAGCTCCGGGTCCTGCGGATCGCGCTCGACCTTGCGCCGCAATCGGCTGATGACCGTGTCGACGGTCCGCTCCGTCACGTAGGTGTCGTCGCTCCACACGTTCTGGAGCAGTGCCGCGCGGCTGAAGACGATGCCGGGTCGGGCGGCGAGGCGGTACAACAGATCGAACTCCTGCTTCGTGAGCTCCACGGATTGGCCGCGGACGGTCGCCTCACGTCGCTCGGGGTCGAGCGTGACATGTCTGGAAGCGACACGCCGCGGGCCTCGGGCACCCGGCTCGCCAGCCTGGAGCGGAGGCGACGGGTCGACTGCGCGTACGCTCCGCCGCATGATCGCGCCGATCCGCGCAACGAGCTCACGCACGCCGAAGGGCTTCGTCAGATAGTCGTCGGCTCCGCTCTCGAGACCGAGCACCTTGTCGGACTCGCCGTCCCGCGCGGTCAGCATCAGGATGGGCGTTTCCTTGTTCGGCCCATCCGCGCGGACGGCGCGGCACAGGCTGATGCCGTCGAGCCCCGGCAGCATCACGTCGAGGATCAGCAAATCGAACGCCGACGCGCGGGTCCGATCGAGCGCGTCGCGGCCGTCACCCGTCTCATCGATCTCGAATCCCACGAGGCCGAGGTGCAGCCGCAGCAGCTCCCGGATCGGCCGTTCATCCTCGACGACGAGCGCGCGGCGGCGAGAAGTGGCGGACGACATACCTGCGGCTGTCAGTTGAGAATAACCGTCAGCAGCGCGAGCGTCGCGGCGGTGGCGCCGAGATGCAGCGCGAGCGCGGCGCGATCGTTCAGAAAGAGGACACCCAGCAGCAGGCATCCCGCGGCGCCGGCGAGGAAGTACCAATACAAATCCGTGGTATCCGCAACGACACCGCCCGATGGCGCGCGGGCGCGGGTGGCGGCGATGACCGCGTTCGCAATCGCCCGGTCCGGTTCCCGATCGAGCTCGAAGTAGCGGCCGCTGCCGGCCGTCGCAATCGTCGACAGCGAGTCGCGATCGAGCACGGATGAGAGCGGCCGGAGGTTGGCCGCGCGCTGCGGCTCGGGGATGATGCCACCGGCGGTCGTCCCGACGCCGACGACGTACAGCGGGATGCGGCTGGCCAGGGCGCGCGCGACCGACCGCTCCACCTGGCCGCTCCAGGCCTGGCCGTCCGAGAGCAGGATGAACGCCCGGCCGTTCGTCGAGGGTCCCCGAATCTCCTCGTCCTTCTCGATCACGCGCAACCCCCAGTGGATGCCACGCTCGATGTTCGTATTCCACGTTCCCTCGTCCTCGAGGCGGAAGGGTGGCTCGACGCCGAGATGATCGAGAAAGAAAAAGAAGGTGTTGGGGTCGTGCGTCAGCCGGATCTGCGGCGTCGCCGTCGTCGCAAAGAGCGCAAGCGCGATGCGATCGTGTTCCCACCGGAGCGACTCGCCGAGCGTGCGCAGGAACCGCATCGATCGCTGCCAGCGATCGTCTGGCACATCACGCACCCGCATCGACGCGGAGCCGTCCTGCAGGATGACGATGTCCACGCCGCCGGTGCGGACGACGGACGTGACGATGACGGGCCGGGCGACCGCCAGGATGGTTGATGCCAGCGCCGCGACCAGCGACAGCCAGAACAGCAGATCGCCGAACCGCGGGATCCGCTCGATCGGTCCGTCCGCCGCCCCGCCCGCGAACGCGGGAAGGACCCGCCGCGCCCGCCTGAACGCGCGGACGGTCGCGCCGCGCTGCCAGAGCTGCCAGATCCAGAGGAGCAGGAGCACGCCGGGCGCGGCGAGCGCGAGCAACCACTGCGGTTCAACGAACTGAACGCCGAGACGCGCTGCGTTCATCTGCACCAATCGCGGCTCAGCCCTTGCGGATCCGGCGCCCGCTCTTGCCCGCTTCCTCCGCCTCGCGCCGCTCCTCCGGCCGCATCGGAATGATGACCTTGAATTTCTTCAAGTCGCTCGGGTCGGGCGGAGCGCCCGCGACGCCGTGCACGCTGACGTCGGGGCCGCCCGGTTCGGCGGCCACGTTCTGCTGCCTGGCGGCTATCGCGGCGCGATAGCGGATCGCGAACTCGTAGTTGTACGCCGCGTCCGGATGGCCGGGATGCGCGCGGAGCACCTCGGCGTACTGCGCGATCGCGCCGTCCAGCCGCCCGACGATGGCTCGCCAATCGCCGCCGTCCTGGACCGCCGCTCGATACGACGCGTTCGCGGCGAGAAATGGATCGGCGCCGCGCTGGGCCTGGTCGTACTCGCCAAGCCAGTACGCCGCGGGCGCGCGGACCTGGTCGTGCTCCGTCGCGGCTCGTGCATACTGCAGCGTCGCGAGCGATCGCTCGGCGCGCGCCTCGTGCTGATAGCGCGAGCCGGCGGCCCACAGCACCCCGCCCGCGACGATCAGGAGAAGGCCCGCAAGAATCTGCGTTGTGATGGATCTCATGGGAACCTCTGAAGCCAGGGAACCGTGAAGCGGAGCGCGAGCGCGAGCGACCACAGCGCGCCCGCGGCGATCGCGAAGCCGGAGAAGACCGGCCGGCGCGTGCTGTACTCCCGCATGGCGATTCGGCCCGTGGCCTCGTCGTCGATCTCGCGCACGGCGCGGACGATCGTGGCCTCGTCGGCGGCGGAGTAGAAGCGCCCGCCGGTGCGGGCGACCGCCGATCGCCACATCGCGTCCGACAGCCGATCGTCGCTGCTGACGCCGCCGACGCGGACGAAGTACACGGGTATCCTGGCCGCCGTGGCCTCTCGCAGCACGTCGAACCCGGTCCGGCCATCCTGCAGGACCTCGGCATCCATGCCGTCCGAGAAGATCACCATCACGTTGCCGGACGCCTCGATGAAATCGAACGCCTTGAAGAGGCCCACGCCCTGATCGATCGCCTTCGCGATCATCGTGCCCTGATCGGGAAACGCCATCAGCTCGGACCAGTCGCCGATGAGCGACATGCTCAGCAGGATGTTCTCGTAGTCGCTCGTGAACGGCGTGATGACGTACGCATCGTCTCCGAATTCGATGAGCGAGACGAGGTCGCGGTACTTGCCGCCCATCCGCAGCTCGACGAAGTATCTTGCCGCGCCGACCGTGGTGAAGAACGCGGCGTCGTTCGGCGCGCCCTTCGCCAGCCGGGTCGAGGGGAGCGGCGACAGCATGCTGGACGAGGCATCGATCATCAGGCTGATGCGGCGGCCGGGATACGACGTCTCGCGGCTCCTGAAGACGGTATGAGGGTCGGCGAGCGCGATGAAGAAGAAGGGGATGCCCGCAAGCGCGAGGATGAGCGCGCCGTGCCGGACGAACGCCCCCCCGCCGCGGAACGCCGGCGTCCAGTCGACGACGGCGGGCAGGCCTATTCCGCCGGCGCGTCTCCGATCGCGGACGACCGCGCGGAAGAGGAGCGCCGCAAGCGCCAGGCCGGTGAGAACGAGGATCGTCAGCCGGGCCGCCTGCGACTCGGGGAACTGAAGGTTGTTCAGCGCGTCCACAATCGCTCTCGCAGGCGGGGCTTTCAATCTTCCGCGAGCCGTTCCACGACGCGCAGGCTGTCGGCGATCGACTCGTCGAGGCGTGCCTTGTCGAACGCGCCATCGCGTCCATAGCGTGCTTCGGTGAATCGTGCCAGGCCGTCGCGCAGCGTCCTGCCTGCCGCCGCGCCATCGTGCGAGAGCTGCCCGGCAGTCGCGCTCCCCGACACGAGCGCCACACCGCGGGCTCGACCGTTGATGGCCAGTTGCCCATCCGCGGCGGTTGCGTCTGCGCCGGCGAGCGTCTGCGTCACGGGCCGTCGGGCATCGTATGCGGCCGCAATCCTCAAGGCCGCCAGCGCACGGCTCGTCAGCGCAGGGGTCCATCCGGATCCGCTCTCGTCGCGGATGGCCGCGAGCTCGCGACGTACGCTGTCGAGGATCACTCCGTCAGGCAGGACGCGGCCGGGCGCCGCCGACGCGGCGCGCCGGCGGCGCACGAGCCCGACGAGCGCGAGCGCGGCGACGAGCGCGGCCGCCACGAACGCAATCGCGGCGGCGATGCGAAGCACGGCTCCCCGAAACGCGCGGCTGGCGATCTCGTCGAAGGTCGCAACGGGCGCCTCGCGGATGTCGATCGCGTTGTCCGGCACGAGTGACAGCACGCGGATCGACAGCGGCGGCAGCACGTACGCGAAGTCCCGGCCCTGAACCGCCGCCACGGTCGAATGACCGGACACTCGACTCTCGATGCGATACGTCAGCTGCAGCGCCGGGAGGCTGATGTCGCGCCCGAAGGCGTTCTCGGCGATGATCCGCAGCGCATAGTCGTACTGCACGAAACGCCGGCCGGCGGTCACGACATCTTTCGCCCGTCTGCCGCCCACGACGTCGAAGGGCGGCAGCTGCACCACGGATGGCTCGAGGCCGGATTCATCCGCGATCGCGCGAGCGGCCTCGGTCTCGAGGAGAGAGCAGGTGAGCACGACCTGGAACGATTCGCCGATGCGCACGCCGCCGCCGCCGGTCCGCCACCAGCATGTAATCGGATCGGCCTCGACGTCCGCGGTTTGCCAGGCGGCCGATGTTGCCGCGAGGAGCGAAGCCAGCCCGGCCGCGAGGAGTGTGATCGTCCCGCTCATGCGGTGACCTTCCGGCGTAGTCGCCGCTCAGCAACGAATTCCAACAACGCGAGGTCGAACTCGACCGGATCCGGGCCGATGCGAATGACGTCCAGGTCCGCTTCCGCCACCATCCGCGCCACCTCCGCCTGCCATTGCCGGACGTGATCCGCCATCCGGCGCAATGTCTTCCGCGACACCGTCCGCGAGCGGCCGGTCTCGACGTCGAACACGTCCACCCAGCCCGCGCCGACCGCCGGGAGACCGAACGCGAACGCGGCGTCCACGAGCACGACGACGACGTCGTGCGTCGAGTTCAGCCGGGCAAGCTCCCGCACCACCTCGCCGGCATCGTCGAACAGAAAATCGGAGACGACCGGCACGAGCGACGTCTTGCGCATGAATCCGGCGACCGTGCCGCTCAGGCCTATCGTCTGCCGTACTTCCTGAAGCCCGTGCCCGAACTGGTAGGCCTCGAGACACCGGATCACCTGGTTCTTGCCGATCCGCGGCCGCAGCCCCTGCAGCGTACGGAACCGGCTGTCGAACACGATCAGGCCGACCGAATCCTGGAAAAACACGGCCGACATGCCGAGCGTCGCGATCGCACGCGCCACGATCGCGGCAATCGGCCGTCCGTCCAGGCCATACCGGGTCGACCCGGAGGCGTCGGCCAGAACGACGACGCTCGACGTCGTGGGCTGCTCGAATTCCCGGACGACGAGCGGGCTGAAGTTGGTCAGCGTCGATTGCGGCCAGTCGATCGACTCGAACCGATCGCCGCCCTGCCAGTCGCGAAGGCCGACGAAATCGAATCCCGACCCGTGAAACAGGCTCGAATGCTCGCCGATCGTGAACTCGCGCATCCTCCTGAGGATGCGCAGCTCGATCTCGGTCACGTCCGACAGGCTGACAAGCGAGTCGTCCACGGTCGTCGCGTATCGCAGCGCTTCAGGGCTGCCTCGTTCGGCCGTCATGGAATCGGCGTCCGATCGAGGATGTCCGTGATGACCGCGTCGGTCGTCAGACCGTGGCTCGCCGCGTGCGGTCCGAGCCAAATTCGATGACCCAGGACGTACGGCGCGAGATCCTGGATGTCTTCCGGATAGACAACGTCGCGCCGCCGGACGACGAGCGCCCAGACCTTCGCGAGGCGGCTCCAGACGATGATGGCGCGCGGAGAGGCGCCGAGATCCACGCCGCGCTCGACCAGCTCCGACGGAGAATGCACGTGCCAGTCGATGTCGGCGTTGTAGGGCCTCGTCGAGGCGACGAGACGCTGGATGTAGTCGCCGAGCCGGTCGTGGAGGAAGACGTGCTCGGTAATGGCGGCACGAAGCTGGACGATCCGTTCCTTCGTCATCAACGCCGACAGCCGGACCTGCTTGAAGTCGAAGCTCGCCAGCTTCCGCTCCTCCTCCGCGGGCAGGTAGCCGATGTTGACCATGATCGCGAACCGATCGGTCGCCGCCTCGGACAGCGGAAACGTGCCCTGGCCGAGCTCGACCGGATTCATCGTCGCGATGGCGAAGCTGAAAGCGGGCAGCTCGTAAGTCGTCTTGCCGACGGTGACGGTGCGATCCTGAAGCCCCTCGAGGAACGCGCTCTGCGACTTCAGCGGGATGCGGTTGATCTCGTCGAGGAGGATGACTTCCGCTTCGGCCAGAGGTCCGAACTCGGTGACCAGTTCTCCCGTCGCCGGGTTGATCATCTGGAAGCCGACGACCTCGGTCGGCTGCAGATCCGCGCGGCCCTGCAGGCGCACGAACTTCGCGTCGCTGATCGCCGCCAGGATCACGCCGAAGAACGTCTTGCCGACGCCGGGCACGCCGCGCAGCAGCAGGTTGCCGGCGTTGACCTGGCGCTGCTCCTTCTTGTCGTAGGTCGTCGGGATCTCGGACAGCAGCACGACGTTCGCGAGCGTCTTCGGGGTCTCGTATCCCACGAGCGCCTTGCGCCCTTCCGCAAGGATGGACTCGTGGAACTCGATGGTCTCGGCCAGATCGGGATGCAACGGGGCCACGGGTAGCGACAATCGTATCGCAGTCACCGCTCACGGAGGCCAAGGGGGGCAGGAGAAAGCTCAACACGGGGACACGGAGAACACGGATTAAAGACGTTAAACGCAGAGGCGCAGAGGGCGCAGAGGACGCCGAGGATGCCGGTAACGAGCGATGTCGACTGGGGCCCGACCCTCGGTCGGGCCTCGCCCAGCCACCGCGCCGAAGGCGCGCCAGTCGACATCGCCCGTCCTCCGGGATCTCCGTGTCTCCGTGTTGATCCTTCCCCGTGATCTCCGTCAACTCCGTCCCCTCGGCGGACGCCTGGCGGTATCATCGCGGCCATGAAGCTCGAGGTCGGTCAACGAGCCAGCCGTCGGCTGACGCTGACGGCGGATCACGTCGAGAAGTTCGCGGAAATTTCTGGGGATCGCAATCCGCTCCACTTCGATGAGGCCTTTGCCGCGAAGACGAAGTTCGGCCGCCTCGTGGTCCAGGGCGGATTGACGACTGGTCTCCTGCACGCGCTGGTCGCGATGGATCTCCCGGGTCCGGGCAGCGTCTTCCTGAGCCAGAACTGGAAGTTCGTCGCGCCCGTGTTCGTCGGGGACACGATCACCGCCGAGGCGGAAGTCGTCAGCGTGCACCCCACGAAGCCGGTCACCGAGCTCCGCGTTCGCGTCGCGAGAGATGGCGGCGAGACCGTCCTCGAGGGCGAGGCGTGGTGTTATACGTTTCAACCAGGCTGAAGCCTGGTGCCGCAACCGGCGATTACTCGCTCCGGAGGGCGCTCATCGGATCGATCCGCGTGGCCCGGCGCGCGGGGATCGCGCTCGCGGCGGCGGTCGCGAGGACGAGCAGAACGGCGACGCCGGCGAACGTCATCGGATCGGTCGGAGAAACCTCGAAGAGCAGATCGCGCATGAGCCGCGTGACGAGCGACGCGGCGACGAGCCCCGCGCCGACCCCGACGAGGCCGAGCGCGAGCGCCTGGCCCACCACCAGACGCATCACCTGGCGTGCCGTCGCGCCCAGCGCGACGCGGACGCCGATCTCGCGCGTGCGTTGTACGACGGTGTAGCCGACCACGCCGTAAATCCCGCTGAGCGTCAGGGCGAGACCGAGCACCGCGAGCGAGCCGATCAGCAGGAAATTCCGGCGCGCCTGCGCCGACGAGTGCTCCAGGAGCTCGTCCATCGACTCGAACCCCGAAGCGACGAGCCCGGGACGAGCCTGGTCCACCGCCGCGCCGATCGCGCGCACGAGCGTGCGAGGCTCGCCCCTCGCCCGCAGCATCATGTAGCTCCACATGAATGGCGTCTGCGCGAACGGCGTGTAGACCGCCTCGACCGCCGGCTCGGCAAGGTCCCGATACCGGATCCCCCCGACCACGCCGACGACCGTGCGCCACTGGTCGGATTGAGACGGATCGACCAGACGGATCCGGCGGCCGATAGGGTCGTCGGTGCCGAACAGGCGTCGGGCGAGCACAGTATTGACCGCCACGACCGGCGCCCCCGCCCGACCGTCGTCGTCGGTGAACTCTCGTCCGGCGAGAGGCGGCGCACCGAGCGCCGCGAAGTAGCCTGGGCTCGCCGCGATGAAGTGGGCATGCAGCGGCTCGTCGAGCGTCACGCCCTGCGCCTCAATCCGGATCGCACGCTGCGGTGTCGCGAGCGGCAGACCCGTGGCGCCGCCGATCGCCTCTACACCAGGCAGCGCGCGCAGACGCGCGAGGACCGCGCGCACCGCTTCGGCGCGCGCCGTGTCGTCGGGGAGCGACACGACCTGGACGTTGAACGTCAGGAGTCGATCCGGCACGAATCCGGGATTCACGCGGGTCAGTTGGAGCAAGCTGCGGCCGACGAGCGCCGCGCCGGCCAGCACGATGGCGGCGAGCGCGACTTCGGCGATGACGAGACCGCCGCGCAGGCGGCGCGCGCCAGGCGACTGGCCGGCGCGGCCGTCCTGTTTGAGCGCGCCGCTGGCCCGCTCGCCGCTGGCCTGAAGCGCGGGGATCGAGCCGAAGAGCAGCGCGACCAGCAGCGTGACTCCCGCGGTGAATACCAGTACCGACGGCTCAAGCCGTACGCTCGTCGCGCGCGGCAGGTGTTCGATGAGCAGCGCCGGCAGCGATTCGACGGTCCAGAGCGCGGCGGCGAGGCCGACGCCTCCGCCAATCGCCGCGAGAACCGCGCTCTCGATCAGGAGCTGGCGCAGGATCCTGAGGCGGGTCGCGCCAAGTGCGGATCGGGTCGCAATCTCGCGCGCGCGGCCGGCGGTCCGCGCGAGGAGCAGGTTCGCCGCGTTCGCGCACGTGATGAGCAGAAGGAGTCCGACCGCCGCGAGCGCGCCGACGAGCACGGGACGAACGTTTCCGACGATCGTTTCGCGGAGCGGTGTGTACTCGAAGCGGATGCCCGTGTTCGTCTCGGGATACGTCCGCGCGAGCGTTGCCGCGATGGCGTCCGCCTCCTGCTGCGCGACGGCGAGCGGCACGCCGGGCCGAAGCCGCGCGACGTGACGGAAGATGCGCAGCGTGCGCGTCGGTGGGACGGGTCCGAGTCCGATCTCGAGCGGCGTCCAGATCTCGAAGCGCCGGCCCGAGGGCAGCTGGAATTCCGGCGGCATGACGCCGATCACGGAGTACGCGCGTCCGCTGAGTCGCAACGCTCGTCCCAGCACACCGGGCGCCCCGCCGAAGCGCCGCTGCCAGTAGCCGTGTGAAAGCACGACCACCGGCTGCCGCGACGTCTCCTCCGTGATCGACGCGCCCAGCAGCGGCGCGACGTCGAGCATCGGAAAGAACGAGCCGCTCACCTGCGCGCCGAGAATCTGCTCCGGCTCTCCTTCGCCGGTGACGTTCCAGAGGTTCGACGCCCAGAGCGCCGAGGTCTCGAAGGAGCGAACTCCGGCGGACAGGCCTTCGTAGTCGGGCATCGACATGCGGCCGACCACGATCCGTTCCGACCCGTGATATGGAAGAGGTTTGAGAAGAATGGCGTGCATCACGCTGAACACCGCGGTGTTGGCGCCGATGCCGAGCGCGAGGGTCCCGACCGCGACGAGCGCGAAGGTCGGCTGGCGCAGGAGGAGCCGGAATGCTATGCGAAGGTCGGTCAGCATACCAGTCTTAGACGTTACACACGGGGCGCACGGTTAGCCAAACACGGGCTCACCCGTTAACTAAACACGGGGCACACGAGGGTCACGGGGACGGAAAGGCCAGTCGCTCGGAGGCGTGGTCTCCCTGTTTTAGAATCTCCCCGTGCTTCCCGTGTTGGAACAGGACATCCGCTACGCCATCCGTGCCTTCGCCCGCAGCCCGGGCTTCACGCTCGCCGCCGTGCTGTCGCTGGCGATCGGCGTCGGCGCCAACACCGCCATCTTCAGCGTCGCGAACGCGCTGCTGCTGCGGCCGCTGCCCTACGCGGACCCCGACCGGCTCGTGATCCTGTGGAACCGCTCACCAGGTCTCGGCATCACCGAGGACTGGTTCTCGACCGCCCAGTACTTCGACGTCAAAACGGGACATCAGGGGTTCGAGCATGTCGCGATCGCGATCGGCGGCAACTACAACCTGACCGGGGATGGCGGCGAGCCGGAGCGGATCGGGACGATACGCGTGTCCTCGAACCTCCTTCCCAATGCTGGGCGTGCGCGCTGCCGCGGGCCGGCTGTTCGTCGCCGAGGACGACATCCCCGGCACGACCGGGACGGCCGTGCTTGGTCACGGCACGTGGATGCGCCGCTACGGAGGGGATCCTCGAGCGATCGGAACGACGCTCACGCTCAACGGCCAGCCGTATCAGGTGGTCGGCGTGCTGCCGGAGTCCTTCGATCTGGCGCGTGAAGTCATGCCGACGCTTGGCATCGCGGAACACGCCGAGATCATGATCCCGCTGCCGCTCGGACCGGACGCGCCGACGATCCGCGGCCGCGAGGACTACAACATCATCGGAAAGCTGAAGCGCGGCGTCCTGCTCGAGCAGGCGCAGGCGGAGATGGATGCGCTCACGGCCAGGCTCCGGCGCGACGATCCCGAGGAGTATCCGCCCAACGGCGGTCTGACGTTCAGCATCGTGCCGCTGCAGGAGCAGGTCGTTGGTGACGTCCGCCGGTCCCTCGTCATCCTCGTCGGCGCGGTGGGGCTCGTGCTGCTCATCGCGTGCGCGAACGTCGCCAATCTGCTGTTGTCACGAGCGCTCGGCCGTCAGCGCGAGATCGCCGTCCGCGCGGCGCTCGGCGTCGAGCGCAGGCGCAGCATCCGGCAGCTCCTCACCGAAAGCGGCATCCTCGCGCTCGCCGGCGGCGCGCTCGGCATCGTCTTCGCGTTCGCGAGCCTCCGGGGCATTCAGGCGCTCGGCACGATCGAGATCGCGAACGGGAACAGCAGGACCTCGCCGTCGATCGCGATTTCGTGGAGCCGCGGCACGAGCGGGCCTCACCGCCGCGGTCCGGAAGGAGATTCGCGAGCTCGATTCCAATCTGCCGGTGTATGGCGTTCGTACGATGTCGCATCGCGTCGAGGAGTCGCTCGCGCGGCGCCGGTTTTCGATGCTGCTGCTGACGCTGTTCGCCTCCCTTGCCCTTGGCCTCGCGGCGCTCGGGGTCTACGGCGTCATGGCCTACCTCGTCAATCAGGGGGCTCGCGAGCTGGGGATCCGGATGGCGCTCGGCGCCACGCCGCGAAGAATCCTCGTCATGGTCGTTCGCCAGGGTCTGACGGTCGCGGCGATCGGCGTCGGCATCGGCCTCACGGGCGCGTTCGGGCTGACGCGCCTGATGCGTCGCCTGCTGTTCGGCACCGAGGCGACCGATCCCTTGACCTTCACGGCGATTGCGCTACTCCTCGCGGCGATCGCGCTCGTGGCCAGCTTCGTCCCGGCCCTGCGCGCCGCGCGGATCGATCCGATGGTCTCGCTTCGGAGCGAATAGCTGGCTACCTCTGCCGTCGGCCGTCTCAGGCATCAGGCTTGCACCTCGACCGACTCCGGTCGACTGAGAGGAGCCGTTCATGGGCAGCAGCAAAGCGACACGGAAGGATTTGATCAAGCATCTGAACGAAGATCTTGCGCGGGAGTACCAGGCGATCATCGCGTATGTCGTGTACTCGCAGGTGCTCAAAGGCGCGGAGCACATGAGCATCGCAGCAGAACTTGAAGTCCATGCGAAAGAGGAGCTTCAGCACGCGGTGACGATCGCGAAGCATATCGATTACCTCGGGGGCATGCCGACGGCGACCGCGCTCCCCGTTGAGCTATCCGAGAAAGCCGAGGTCATGCTGCGCGCGGATCTCGACAACGAGAACGACACCGTTCGCGCCTATCGCGAGCGCGTGCGGGAATGCGAGGCGCTCGGCGAATATGCCATCGCTGAGGACATCCGGGAGATCCTGCGTCAGGAGCAGAACACCAGATCGATCTCGCGACGGCGCTCGGCGAGAACGTCCCCGACGTGTCTCCGGTGACGGCCTGAGACTTGTGGTACGACCCTTCAGGGTCGTCTGCAGAAATGTAGTACGACCCTGTAGGGTCGTCTGTACAGGACGAGGCTGAAGCCTCGTACCACGCGAAAACGAGGCTAAGGCTTCGCCCACACGGTTTTTCACAGTTTCCTCAGCGCCGGCTCAGGACGCCCGGATCGCCCATCCGTAGACTCACAGTGTGAGGTTTGACGATGGACGATGAGCTGCTGACGTTCGTCAGGGATGCTTTGGCTCGCGGGCGCTCACGCGGTGAAATCGCGGAGGTTCTCCAGCGCGCGGGATGGAGCCGCGAACAGCTGACGAGCGCGCTCGACGCGTTCGCCGACGTCGAGTTCGCGGTACCGGTGCCGATGCCCAGGCCGTACCTCTCGGCACGCGACGCGTTCCTCTATCTCGTGCTCTTCACGGCGTTGTACGTCACCGCCTATCACCTGGGCAGCCTGGTGTTCGACCTGATCAACCGGGCCTTCCCCGACAGCGCGATGGACTACTACACGCAATACGTACGCGCGAGTATGCGCTGGTCCGTCGCCTCTCTGATCGTCGCGTTCCCGGTCCTCGTGTTCATGACGAGGTTCGTCGGCCGTGAGATCGCGCGCGATCCGGGCAAGCGGCGGTCGAAGATCCGGCGCTGGCTGACCTACCTGACCCTGTTCGTCGCAGCCTGCGTGCTCATCGCGGATGTGACGACGCTCGTCTACAACGCGCTCGGCGGCGAGCTGACGATCCGCTTCGTGCTGAAGGTGGTGACGGTCGGGCTCATCGCGGCGGTGTCTTCGGCTACTACCTTCAGGATCTGCGCGCCGACGAGATCGACCGGCCCCCGTCTGGAGTTCGGACCCGCCGCCTGATCATGGCGGCCACCCCGCTCGCGGTCCTCGCTGCAGTCGTTGCCGGGCTCGTCGCGTTCGGACCGCCGGGCGAGCTGCGGAAGGCCCGGCTCGACGAACGCCGCGCCGAAGATCTGCGGACGATCTCCCGCGCCGTCGATTTCTATTGGAGCAACCATCGCCAGCTTCCGGCGTCTCTTGTGGAGCTCGCTCGCGAGTCGGGCGTTGCGCCGATCCCGGAAGATCCCCTCACGGGCAACACCTACGAGTACCAGGTGTCCAGTGGCGAGGGGTACACGCTGTGCGCGGTCTTCGACCGGCCGTCCGACGCCAGCGCGTCAGGGTACTGGTGGCATGGCGCCGGACGGCACTGCTTCAATCTGACGCCGAACCGGACGAGCCGCTAGCGCGGCGTGGTCGGGGCTGCGGCGAGCACGAGCTGCACGTCACGCGCGACCGCCGCCGCGATGTCCGCCTGCACGGTGAGAATGTCGCGCAGCGGCCGGTCATAGGTCTTCGCCCAGAGGTGCTCGTCCGTGTCCGCTTCGATCAGCTGCGCGGTGACACGCAGGCGATCGCCCTGCGTCACCGTGGAGCCTTCGAGGATCATGTGCACGTCGAGCTCTCGCGCGATTTCCGGCAGGGGCTTTCGTTGTCCTTTGTAGTGCATGGACGACGTGCGGGACGTGACGCGGAGACCTTCGACCTGTGCCAGGCTGGCGACGAGCGCCTCGGTCAGGCCGTCCGCGAAGTAGTCGTGTCGCGAGTCGGCGGAGAAGTTCTGCATGGGAAGGACCGCGAGAGACTTCTCGTTCGAATGCCGCCGCAGGCTGACCCGCTCGACGGGCGCCGCGCCGGCGGTGACCGTCGGCCCAACATTCTGTTGAGCCTGGCGCGACGGATCCATGGCCCGGTCGACGAAATACAGCGCGAGGAACACCGTCGCGGCGGCGCCGACCAGTTGCGCGACGATGCGACCGACGAACCCGATCCACGCGGATCGGAACTTGTCCTTCTTCTTCTTCTTTCGAGGATCCGACTCGACAGTGGGCTGCGCGACGGCGGGCGTCTGAGGTTCCGTGGGTTCCGTGGGACTGATTTCCGACATGGGATCGACTGCCTAACGGAGAGCGGCCGCCGGGCGGCGATGCAAAGCGGCGACCAGCCCGGCGGGTATCTCTAGCCTCTGCGCTGGGGCCCCACCCCCAGCGCCTACCACGCCTCGCTGACGCTCGGCGCGCCGAAGGGGCGCGCGCCTGTGTCCGCTTCCGGTGACTGCGCGCGTCACCTTCAGGCGTCTTCCTGATAGGACGAGCAGCGTACCCGTACGGTTCGGATTCAGCCCACGCCCGCGATGTCTACGCGGCATCAAAGGTCGGACGTTGCCCTCGTTGTCTTTCGTCACGCCGTTGAACTCGTCCGAGATGAATGTGAATGCGATGTCGTCTCTGCCGTAGAAGAGGCGCAGAGTTTCGAACAGCGCGCCCCCGAATCCGGCATGGCCCGACGGATAGGCCGGGAAGGGCGGGGTGAAATTCGGCGGTGGCTGCCCTCCCGGTGTGGATGGAAGATTGCTCGCCGGTGCACCGAGCGGCGAGAAGTTCTCATCTCCCTCTGTCCGGTCGTTGCCGTCCCCTAGGCCGGTCGGCCCCGTCCCAGGATCGGCCTCGCGGATGCCGATGACGGGCCGCCAGTAGTCATAGAAGTACTTCGACTCCCAGATCGCGATCCCCGCGTCGGCCATCGCGACGTTGACGAGCGCGAGCAGCCGCGGGAACTCGACACCGCTCGTTCCCATCCGGTCTGCGATCGTTACGGCGATCTGGGTGTACAGCCGCGGAGGGGCGCACAGGCTCGGCGTGCCGTCGTACGCCCAGAAGATACCGATGTGCGTCTGATCGGCGGTCCGCTCCGTTGGCGTGCCGTTGTCTTTCCCGTCGCCGCCCAGCCGCTGCACCTCCTCGTAGGCCACGGCATACGCGGCGCTCGAGAGCGCCGGCGGCTGGGGCGCGCGGAACTGGCGGCCCGACGTCAGGACGAACGGCTTGACCTCTCCCCACTTCGCGCCGAGCGCGAGCGGGATCAGGCTGATCGGATCCTGCCGCCATCTGCCCGGCAGGTTGCTGGTGATGTGTTCGATGCCGACGCGCGGCTCCTCATGATTCGATCCGTCGTTCGTAGCTCCTGTAGCCGCCCATGACCGAGTTGACGACTTCGAAAAGCGCGATGTGCACGATCGCCATCGCGCGGGCCGAGCGTCCCGGCCCGACGCGAGGAGCTGCGGAGTCTCGGCGCCGGACCTTCGGCGGGCACGGTCATCCCCAACGCTCGACGGCATCGGCGGGCTACTACCTCTGGTAGTACAGGTCCCCCACCCGTACAGTGCCGAAATGCTTCGATTGATGTCGTTTGTGGCGATCCTCTGCCTCGCGGCTGGTTCGCCCGCGGTTGCCGCCGGCATTCGCGGTTCCGTCAAAGATCCGTCCGGCGGGGCCGTCGCCGCGGCTGAGGTCCTCGTGCTGACGCCCGCGCGCGCCGTGGTGGCCACGGTCCGCACCGATACTGGTGGCCGGTTCGATGTCGCGGACCTCGCGCCCGGGAACTACCTGGTCATCGTCCGCTCGCCCTCCTTCGAGGAACGTTCCGCCGGCGTCGACGTCACCGGCGATCACGGCGTCACGCTCGATCTCACGCTGACGGTTGCGGCGGTGGAGGAAGAGGTCACGGTCACGGCCGCGCCGGGTGAAGTGATCGATACGCGGCACGCGGCCCAGGCGGTCAACCTCGTGTCCGCAGACGAGATCGTGCAGCGCGCGAACACGGTGCTCGCGCAGGCGGTGAACGAAGAAGTGGGCGTCAACCTCCAGCGCACGAGCCCGACGATGGCCGGTGTGTTCGTGCGCGGGCTGACCGGCAACAAGGTCAACGTCTTCATCGACGGCGTGCGCTACTCGAACAGCGCGCAACGCGGCGGCGTCAACACGTTCTTCGACCTGGTCGAGCCGAGCGGTCTGGAAGGCATCGAGATTCTGCGCGGCCCGAACAGCGCGGAGTACGGAAGCGACGCGCTCGGCGGCAGTATCCAGCTCCTCGGCCGCGTGCCGGCACTCAGCTCCGACGGACCGCGCGTGGGCGGCCAGTTTGCGATTCACGGCGCCACGGGACACAAATCCGGCGGCGGGAACGCGTCGGTTTCGGTGGCGCGGCGGCAGTTCGGGTTCTTCGGCAACGTCTCGGGGCAGGGCGTCGGCAAGCTCCGGCCCGGAGACGGGATCGATTCACACGCGTCCGTCACGCGGTTCTTCGGCATCTCATCCGACCTGCTCTATCCGGATCGGCTGGCGAACACCGAGTATTCGCAGTGGGGCACGCAGCTCAAGGCGAACTGGACGTCGAGCGCAAACACCCAGATCGTGACCAGCTATATGGCCACGCGGCAGGACGGCGGGGACCGCTACGACCAGCTCCTCGGCGGCGACGGGAATCTCGTCTCCGAGCTGAACGACATGACGCTGGACCTGTTCTACGTCCGGCTCGAGCGGCTGATGTCCGGCTGGTTCGATCACGCCAGCGTGACGTATTCCTTCAACTCGCAGCGCGAAGAGCGCGTGAATCAGGGCGGCAACGGGAACCCGACCGCGACGATCGGTCACGAACCCGAGCGGACGACGGCCAACGGCGTGAAAGGCAGCCTCTTTGGTGATGTTTCGCCCAGGCAGACGCTCCGGGTCGGCGGCGAGTTCTCTGTCGAGGGGCTGACCTCCGACTCGTTCAACGTGAACCCGGTGACCGGAGCGGTTTCCCCGCGCCGCCCGCGTGTGCCCGGCGGCGCGTCGTACTTCAACGGCGGCCTCTTCGCGCAGACCGGATACGAAGCGATTCCCGAGCGCCTGCGGCTCGTCGGCGCCGTCCGGTGGGGCGCCGCCTCATACGAGGCGAGCGCCGCGGACGCGCCGATTGTCAACGGCAAGCCCCTCTGGCCGGACGATGAGCTCTCGACCAACGCGTTCACCTTCCGGGTCGGCGCGGTCGCCACGCCTGCCGAGGAGTGGTCGCTGTCGACGAGCTTCAGCCGCGGCTACCGCGCGCCGCACATGACCGACCTCGGAACCCTCGGCCTGACGGGATCCGGGTTCGAAGTGGCGTTCGCTGACATCGAGGGGCTCGGCGGGCAGGTCGGATCCACGGCCGACGCGACGGCGGTGCCGATCGGGCCCGTCGAGGAGATGCGCTCGGAGTCGAGCCTGTCCTGGGACGCCACCGTCCGCTACCGCCGCCGGCGCGCGCGCGCCGAGTTCGGTGTCTTCGTCAACAACATTCACGACAACATCCAGAAGCAGTCGCTCATCCTGCCGGCGGGCGCGGTCGGCACGCAAATCGGCGGCGAGCCGATCACGCAGCAGCTGCCGAACGGCGTCGTGTTCGTCGCCGCATCGACGGCGCCCGTGCTCGTGCGCGACAACTTCGACAACGCGCGCATCTGGGGGCTGGAGATGTCGGGTGAGATCTGGGCTGGGGAGAGCATCGCGGTGAACGCGCTCTACACCTACATCAGCGCGCGCGACACGACGACGGACCTGCCGCCGAACATCGAAGGCGGCACGCCCGCGCCGAACGCCTATGTCATGGTGCGCTACCAGAAACCCGGCAGCCGGTGGTGGGTCCAGCCGTACATCCGGATCGCCGCCGACCAGCCAAACCTCTCGACGCTGGATCTCAGCGATCGCCGGACCGGCGCCGACCGCAGCCGCACCAGCATCCGCAACTTCTTCCTGAACGGAGCGACGGCGCGCGGCTGGGTGTCGCCCGGCGCGGACGGCCGGCTCGGGACCGCGGACGACTTCCTCACGGTCACCGGCGAAACGCTCGCACAGATCCAAAACCGCGTCCTCGGGACGGCCAACAACGGTCCGCTCTTCACGAAAGTCGAGGGCTACACGACGATCGGGCTCCGCGGCGGCGCGCGCTTCGGGCGCCACGAGGTTTTCGTGGATGCCGAGAACCTGACCGACGAGAACTACCGCGGGATCAGCTGGGGCATGGACAACGCGGGGTTCGGGCTCGGCTTACGATACGCGTTCAGATTCTAGTTCGAGAAGGTTCGAGAAGGTTCGAGTTCGAACCCAATCGAACCTGATCGAACTGTTCGTTATTCGTGTCGAAGCGCGACGAGCGGGTCGATCCGTGATGCGCGGTACGCCGGCAGGAAGGTCGCCGTCAGCGCCACGCCCAGCAGCACCGCCGAGACCGTGGCGAGCGTGATCGGATTGCCTGCCTGCACGGTCGGCTCGAGGCTCGTCAACAGCCTCGTCAGAGCGACCGCGCCGGTAAGGCCGAGCGGCAGGCCGACCCCCGCGAGCCACAGGCCCTGCCGCAGCACCAGGCTCAGAATGTCGCGGCGCGTCGCGCCGAGCGCCTGTCGGATGCCCATCTCGTGCGTCCGCTGCATGGCCGCATAGGAGACGACGCCGTAGAGGCCGACGCCAGCCAGTATGAGTCCCAGCAGCGCGAACGACCCGAGCAGGATCGTATAGACGCGCGGCGCCGCCATCGACCCCGAGAGGACGTCGTCGAGGGTCCGAATCTGTGAAAACGGAACGGTGCCGTCGATCGACTCGGCAACGGTTCTAATCGACGAAGCCACCGCCGACGGATCGCCGTCGGTGCGGACGACGAGCGTCAGACCCGGCCAATCCGGCGTCGGTTGCTGGTAGGTCAGATAGATCTCGGGTCGTACGGCGGTTCCGAGACTCATCTGCCGAACGTCTCCGACGACCCCGGCGACCGTCAGCGGGTGTTGTGAGGGATGGACGGTGATCTGCTTGCCCAGCGCGTCCTCGCCGGGCCAGAAGCGCGCCGCCGCGCTTTCGTTGATGACGATCGCCGGCTCCGTCGGCGTCGAGTCGCTGGTCGTGAACTCACGCCCGCGTCGCACCGGGATCGCCAGCGTCCGGAAATATCCGGGGCTGACAATGTTGAAGTTGGCGCTGTAGTAGCCGCGCGGCTGCGGCGGCGGCTTTCCGACGATGCGGAAGCCCAGCGAATCGTAGCCGCCGCTGAGCGGAAGATTTGCGACGAGCGCGGCGGAGCGCGCGCCCGGCACGGCGCCGACTCGCGACAGCAGCGTCTCCTGGAACTGCTGCCTGGCGGTGTCGTTGCGCATCATGCTCTGCGGCAGCCAGAAGCCGAGCGTCATGACGTTGGCCGACTGAAATCCGGGCGCGGTATTCCGCATCACGATCAGGCTCTTCAGCAGCGCGCCCGCGCCGGCGAGCAGCGCGAGCGCCAGCGCGATCTCCGCCACGACGAGGACGCTGCGGATGCGGCGTCCCCCCGGACCGCCTGTCGTCGTCCGGCCCGACTCCCGCAACGCGTCGCCCGGCCGCGGCGACGCGGCGGTCAGGGCGTGGATGCCGCCGCAGACGACCGCTGTTGCGATCGACAGCCCCAGCGTGAAGACCAGGACGGCCGTGTCGGTGCGCGCGCCGTCGGCTCGCGGAACCGGGAAACTGTCCTGCAGGAGCGTTGCCAGCAGTGGAGCGGTCCAGGTGGCGACGACCAGTCCGAGCACACCACCCGAGAGCGCGATCAGCAGGCTCTCTGTCAGGAGCTGCTGCATGAGCCGCAGGCGGCCCGCCCCGAGCGCCGTGCGGAGTGCGAGCTCCCGATGCCGTGACACATTGCGCGACAGCAGCAGGTTTGCGACGTTCGTGCACGCCACGAGCAGGACGGCTGCGACGGCACCGAGACAGATGAGGAGGCCCGGCCGTGCGTCGCCTGCCACGGCGTCCACGAGCGGCATGACATTGGCGCCGACCGCTTCGTTCGATTTTGGGAACTCGGCGGCGATCCGCCGCGTGATCGCGTCCATCTCCGCCTGCGCCGCTTCGCGCGAAACCTCCGGCTTCCGGCGCGCAATCGTGCGCAGGTAGCCATGGTTGCGGTTGGTCGCGCGCGGGATCGTCGTGAAGACGTGCTCCGGCTCGAGCGGCAGGACGCCAAATCCTTCCGGCATCACGCCGATCACCGTGTGCGGTTCTTCGTTGATGCGGAGCGTCCGGCCGATGACGTCG
>Ga0187893_10003509_pt1 | contig 31669 bp, 28 predicted proteins | sample MA1701074metaG_FD_139574 | JGI IMG/M metagenome (GOLD analysis project Ga0187893, IMG submission 139574) | White microbial mat communities from a basaltic lava cave in the Kipuka Kanohina Cave System on the Island of Hawaii, USA - MA170107-4 metaG ...
GGCTTGAGTTCCAAAATGGTTTGTGCGTCCATGCCGATGGCCTCCTGGGTCCAAACACCGCTCGACCCAACCATCGGCTGGCCGCTTGAAGTTTCTTGAGCTTTCTTAGCGTTGTGGTATTAGGAAGGGGCAACCCCATCGGCGACGCGTCATGGGTGATCATATCGCTTGCCTCGGGTGGTGCGCCATACTCAACACCTGATGGTGGCATGACGCTCGCCCAAGAAATTGCGCATACGTATAACTGGCACGATCTTGAACAACAGCGCTGGCTGCACGTCGATTGCCCGACTGGGCAAGTGGAATGGCTGAACGATGAATATCCCTATTGCCCGTGCTATATTGGCCCGGTTAGCGACCCGAACTGCGGTGGGGCACCTCGCTTTTATGGATTTGATCCGCTTACGCAGACTGTGATCAGACCGGATGTAGCCGCTGACTACATGTCTTACAAACGCCCAAGCTGGGTATCCGACTATAATTACTTGGGAATCGATTCCGTTTTTCACTTGGAGTGTACGCGCGCAGCAGCGCGAAATCGAAACGCAAGCGCGAATTACTTAGTCGTCTCCGGTATAGTTCGTAGACGGGACGGAGGGGGCGAAGTTCTTTCCACGTATAGAATTGATAATGACGCACTGAATCCCATCAAGCTGGGCAAGCTTCTGGCGGAACCAGAAACGTCACCGCTTACCCTTGAATTAGTCGACGCCAACGGCGTCGTTATTGGTTCACGCACCTTCGACGCCGGCGAAAGATTCTTTTACGAAGATGCGCACGCGCACAGCGGAGACGACTCTCTGGCGCCATTTGTCACCGCGATCCGATTTGATAATCGGGCGGTTCGTCTTCGGATTTCCCGCACCGGGAAGTCCATCGCAGAACGTCTGGTTAGCCCCCATGCGCCGGTCGTCACGGTCTTGGCTCCGACGCTCGGCCAGATTGTGACGGACACACTCACCATCACTTGGTCGGGGACTGACTCTGACGCCCAAACGGTCGCCGATACGCTGCTTTTTACCGTCCAGTATAGCCCCAACCAAGGTCAGACATGGCTTGCTCTGTCGGTAGACCATCCCGCCGACGTGCCGCCATTTCCGAGCTTGCCGACGGGCTTGACCACGATTACACTCGAGGATATTACCCACCTTCCCGGCAGCGCCGTAACCGATCCTCCCGGAAGTTCCTTAATTCGCGTCATTGCGACGGACGGGATCAACACGGGGAAGGCCATCAGTCCGTTATTTCTGGTGCGACGTCGACCCCCAATCGCGCATATTTCTAAGCCTGAAGACGGAGCCCTGTTCTTTCACAGCGACCAGATTGTTCTGCGTGGACGTGGTTTTGATCCAGAAGATCCAACCAGTGCTCCTGAGGCAATGGAATGGTTTGTGGGAGAACAATCCGTCGGGAGAGGCCCAGATGTCGCCATTCCCGGGCTCCCGCCAGGAACACACACTATCAAGCTTTGCATCACCGATAGCGATGCCATGGTGGCCTGTGACTCCGTGACCATTAGCAGCATTGCCGTTCGCCCCCAAGCGGACACCGACGGAGACGGGCGACCCGATGCCGCCGACAATTGCCCCTTCGCCCGCAATCCCGACCAGGCCGATGAGGATCAAGACGGTGTGGGTGACCTATGCGATAATTGCCGGGAGCTCGCCAATCCCGATCAGCTTGACGCCGACGGAGACGACATTGGCGATGTTTGCGACCTCGACTGCGACGTCGACGGCGTCCAAGATGATCGCGACAACTGCGTCGGGGTCGCCAATCCGACGCAGTGCGACACGGACACGGACGGCATGGGCAACCACTGCGACCCCGACCTCAACAACGACAATGTGGTGGGCATCCCGGATTTCAGTTTGTTCCGCGCCTGCTTCGGCAGTGCCGCCGGCCAGGGGAACTACGACCCGGATTGCGATTTCAATTGCGACGGCGCCGTGGGAATTCCGGATTTCAACATTTTCCGGCAGTTCTTCGGCCGGGCCCCGGGGGCGCCATGTCCGTGAACATTACCGCACGAAGGCACCCTTGACGCTTCGCATAAAGGGCCGGCTTCGGCACGGAGCCACAAAGGGAAAATGGATAAAGGGTAAAAAGACGGTCTATGTCAAGTCTCGGGACGGTTTTGTTGAAGTTATGGCGATTCATCGGGTGTATCTCACACGGCTTTTGACAGTCGGCGGCGTCGGCTGGCGGCGTAGGTGTCTTCGCTGTAGGGGGTCGCGGTACGACGCATCGCCAGGATGATTTTGAGCCATTTGTGAGTCAGGGCGCGGAGGGCCTCATGGTGGGTGTGGCCTCGGGCGCGGTGCTGCTCATAGAACGTCTGGGCCCAGGTGCAACCCCGGCGTGATTGATCGGCGAAGAGCTGCAGAGTACGTCGAGCAAACTTCCAACACCCCCGGCGGAACACCACGACGCGAGATCGCCCACTGGCTTTGGTGACCGGTGCAGTTCCCATCAGGGCCCGAGCGTCGGCGACCTCTGCGAAGCGCTCGGAGTCACGTCCCAAGGGTAAAAGGGGCCATTCTAGTTTTTTGGGTTGTTTCGCGGGCGGCCGCGGGGGGCGGAGGGAGGATTCCAGGCCCAGCCGAATGGCCGTGCGCCGGGCCCAAGCGCCGTCTCCCAAGGGCGTTCCACGAAGGGCACTCCGTCGTACGGCCTCCAACTCGCCGGAGGTGAGGGCTTGATTGACCAGCCGAAGCCACTGACGCGGTCGTGGCACCGGGCATGGCGTCGGGCACCACCGGCTCCACGTCTTTCTTGCAGTTGGGACAGTAATCCCGGTGGATCGTGTGTTCGGTGACCACCGGGGTGATCTCTTAGGGAATGTCTTCGATGATCCGCGTCCGCGTGCGTCGGCAACGTTGCACCGGGCCGGCGCAATGGGGACATCGCTTCAGACGATGCTCCTCGTGCCGATCGACGCTCGCTGACTGGGGGCGCCGCGTGCCGGGATGTCTGTCCTTGGCCCCGGGACGTTTCCGTCGCGTGGGGGCCGCCGGCTTTTCATGCGCGGGGATCATGCCCGAGGGGGTGCTCGGCGTGGGGACGAACGGTCTCGCGTCGGCATTCAATTCCGCGATGCGTTTGGCCAAGGCCAACAGCATGAGGGTGACGGCTTCGGGACCGCGCAAGGCCAGTTGCCTCGTTTGCGCGTCATTCAACTCGCCGCGCAGCGCCGCCTGCAAAACCGGATCGTGCTTGGGGACCGTGGACTTCTGTGGCACACCCTTCGAATTAACGGAATACGATCCAGGGCGAAAATTGCCCTTTTTAACAGCGCCTCAACGGGTTGACTGCAGGCGGCTGAAGAGTTACCTATTCGCAGAAGCCGCATCGAGGAGCGCAATGGGCACTTGATGCGGGGATTCTTTGTCCTGAGCGCATGACTGACCATTGGGGTCCGCGATTACGCCCATGGTTTCATCTTCGTGACTTCGTGACGTCGTGATCCTGTACGCCCTTGGGGGAAGATCGACCACGAAGTCACGAATATCACGAAGAGAATTGCCATGGGGTCGTTTGAACCCGGGTTTTGGGAGTTGCGATCGAAGGCCGATCTAGCGTTGAATCGTGCGACGATTTCGGAAATCGGATGAAGCGCCGGTGTTCTCGGGCGGCGTCTTTGGAAAGGCGACGATACTTCCGCCCAGGCTGCCGAAGGAGAAATGCCATTCGGATCCCCAGGCGCGCATGGCGTCGGTACCCAGGATCAGGTCGGGGAGTTCCGCTCCGTCGAACAATGAGACGGTCGCGAGCAACGTTCCCAACCCGTCGAGTCCAATCGTAACCTCAACAAAGTCAGGCAAAGGGGAGCCAAGTTCCTCTACGACGTCCCTACGGATGACGGTGGCCCTGGCGCCGGTGTCCAGCAACGCGCGAACCGGCAACGCGGATTCTCGAGGGGGAGGTTCGCGGCCCAAACCGAGACCCACGGTGACGAACGAACTGCGGAACTCGGAAAGTCGAGCGGGGGGAGGATCAAAGGGAATATAGACGCCGCCATCGGGCAGTTCGGGCACGAAGGTCGCGGAGTTTGAGGAGAAGTCGATCCGGAGAACCTTGCCGGATTTTCGCAGGAAATGAACCCCCAATCCGTTGCACTGACAGGCCGACAAGCCGACGATGGCATAGGGTGCCGTTCCGCGGATTCCGCCGGCCTCGTAGGCAAAGCCCTCGGTAATCGAGAGCAACTCAATGCCATTGAAGGCAAGCACAGGGGCCTCGCCGATGATCGCGAGGTGCAGGTTTTCCTTGAGCAAAACCTCGAAATCGCCGCCGGTGTCGATAAAGGCCGGCTCCTGGGGCACGCCCTCGACGGAGAATGGGACATAAAGTAGCGGTGCCGGTGAAGGAAGCGGGAGCCAGCCGCAACTGGTAAGAACGGGGGCCCAAAGTAGAAATGGCAGCAGCGTCCGGCTGCGGCGATTCCAGCGATCCAAACTGAGGAAGCGCGGCCACGAAGTCATAACCATCGGAATTCTATCTACCGGTCACTGTCCGGTGGAGTTCGCTGAAAACCGGTCTCGCACGTGCGGTCCTGAAATATCCGATTATCATTTCGGCATTGACGGTTGGAAAGTGCGGCTCCGGGCTCCGGATTGAGTCGTGGGTCAGCGGCCTAACGCGGGTTGGGCCGCAGGGTCTTAAGAAGAAGCGCGGCGGCACGGCAAAACCTTTGCCCACGCGAAACGCAGGAGAATGTTTCATGAATCGATTGGGATTGGCGATCGTCATGGCGGTCGGTGTGGTCAGTTTTCCGTCGGGGCAATGGGGAAGGGCCCAGGAAACGGCGGAAGTGGTCGAAGTGGAAGCGACAGGAGAAGGGCTATCCCAGGAATCGGCCAGTCGGGATGCGTTGCGCAGGGCTTTGGAAAAGGGCGCAGGTCTCGAAATCGCCTCGCGAAGCCAGACAGAAAACTTCGCCCTGATTCGGGACACCATCTATGCGCGGGCGGATGGGATCGTCAAGGATTTCAAGGTTTTGGAAGAGGGTGAAGCAGCGGGCGGGACGAAGTATTGCAAGATTCGCGCGAAGGTGAGCAAGAGCGCGGTGGCGGCGACTTGGGGCGAAGTGCAGAACGTGCTCGATCAGATCGGGCGGCCGGCGATTGCGGTGTTCATTCAGGAGCGGATCGACGGACAGATTCAAGACAGCAGCATCTTGCAGGCCAAGGTTGAGGAACGGCTGCTGAAGGCGGGGTTCGATGTGCGGGCGGGCGATCATCTTCGAGTGATGGCAGAAAAGGAATCGTTCGACGCCTCTTCGGAAGGAAACGTAGCCAAGGTGCAGGCCATTGCCAAGGACTTCCACACGCAGATTTTCATCACCGGCACGGCACAGGCGGACGCAGCCGGTGTAAAGGAACTCGCCGGTGAACCGACGGCCATGTACAACGGCGACGGCATGATCCGCATGTTCTACACCGACACGGGCCAGCTCGTCGCCACCGAATCGCTGGCCAATTGGCGTGGCGGAGCACGAGGATTCCGCGATGTGTCTCCGCAGGCCGGAAAGAAGGCCCTGGAGAACGCGGGCGAAGAGCTCGTCGAACGGTGCTTTCAAACGGTAATGAGACAATGGGCGACGCGGATCAGCGCTGGAGGAGAGATCACGCTGGAAATCGAGGGATTGTCCGTGGCCGATGGAATTAAGTTGAAGAAGAAGCTTCGCGACATCGACCCAGAGCGCATCATGAGCGTGGACGGCCCGTCGAGCACCAAGGGTATGACGACATTTCGCATGAAGGCCAAAATGACGGCGGAGACACTCGCTGAACACCTCGTGGAAGGCGAGTGGGCCACGTTGATCGAAATCACCGATCTCAAGACCAATCGAATTCAGGCGAAGAAGATCGGCGGTTAACCTTTGACCTGTTGCGTGGTTATCGCCGACTTCATTGGCAAGTTTTGAGAACGCCAGGCCTCGTCGCTATACTGTTCCGGGTACGCGGCGGCGAGGGAAGCCATTGCGATGGTTGCACGACGACAAACGGGTGTTTTCGACTTCGCGGATTTCCTCGAATTGATTCGGGAGGAGCAGAAAGCAGACCTGATTGACGGAAATTTCTACATCGCTTCGCCTGAGAGTATCGGGCACAACGGGCTTGTTCACTGGCTGGACATCGTGATCGGCCAGTTTGTCGAAATCCGAGGGTTGGGAAAGGTCACTGTCAACAAGGTTGCCTATCGGCTCACGCCGGACACGGCTCCCGAGCCGGACCTGGCCTTTGTCCGTACCGAGCGAGTTGCGTGCATGAAACGCGGCTACGTCGAAGGTCCGCCCGACCTTGCAATCGAGATCGTGTCGCCGGATAGCGTCGATCGGGACTATGAGCGCAAGCGGCAGGTGTACGAGGAGGCCGGCGTCGTAGAATACTGGATCATCGACCCGGAGGAATCCACGGCTGTATTCCTTGTTCGCAAGGGCAATCGATTCGAGGAATCGTTCCCGCGCGAGAAACTTTTCCGCAGCGACGTTTTGCCGGGATTCGAGCTCGATGTTCGGTGGTTATGGCAAAGGCCGTTGCCCGTGACGCGGACGATTGTGGATCACCTCCTGTCGCGAGCGGGTTCGCAGTTTTCGGATTAGGAAAGTTTTCATGCGATTGCTGATTGCCTATGACGAGTCGGAGCCCGCACAAGCCGCGTTGGAAGATTTGGGGCGGGCGGGGCTGCCGACGGATTGCGACGCTATCGTGTTGTCGGTGGAGGACGCCTGGCTGCCGCAGGACGCGCAGTCCATCGCTGCGCAGTCGCCGATCCCGCATGAGCCCGTTCACCTCGAAACTCTCAACGCCGTCGAAGAATCCCGGAAGGCAGCGGAACGAGCCGCCGCGCAATTGAGAATTCAATTCCCCGGTTGGAACGTCGAGGCCGAGGCCTGCGCCGATTCGCCCGCGTGGGCGATATTGCGCAAAGCGGAAGGATTGGAAGGGGGCCTGAAGGCCGATCTGGTCACGATGGGCGCAGCGAGCCAGTCAGCACTCAGCGGGGCAATCCTTGGTTGCGTTTCGCAAAAGGTCGTCACGTACTGCAAGTGCTCGGTGCGCGTGTCTCGGCCTCGGCAAGGTGCGGCCGATGCAGCGCCCAGACTGATCGTCGGGGTGAACGGCTCTGAGGATTCGAATCAAGCCGTGAAGGCCGTTCGGTCGCGGGTGGATGAGGCGGCCATGCCGGCGAAGCTATGAAGGTCGCATCGCCGGCATGGGGCCTCGACCCATGGGATCGCGTTCGGAAGCGTTAATCGCTTGGTGTAAACGGCGGGCACGGGCAACCAGTCGGAACGCTGCCACCCGGACATTGAGTTCCAGGAAACGCCTGGCAGCCTTGGCTTGACTTGCAACAGACCAAGCTCGACGGACCAAGTTCCGTGGACTCGCTACACTCCAGCGCGGCATCCTCCACCGCGCCGGTCTCAGCCAACGCGGGCCGATCCGACAAAGCTGCCGCGGACGATGGAGTGAGACCTCTCGCGCCCGCATTCACTCCCGTAAACGTCAACCACCCGGCCGCGGTCACGGCGGCCACAACGGACAGAATCCCAGCTTTCGAAGACATGAGTCTTCTCCTTTCAAAAAACGACACGAACTTTGGAACCTGGGCGCGACCGCGCGCCGCTCGAGGAAACACCCGATGCACGCAAGGGGTGGCTCAACGAGGACGAGCGATCGTCGTCCAACCTTTGAACCCGGGCCCGATCAGCGCTGAATTGTCCACGTGGACGCGTTCTGATCTACCATACGTATAAGCGAAAAAAAGGTTCCCTCAGGGCGGGAGAAACACAAGTAAATGCGCGAAGGGACAAAAGTCGCCGGCAATCCCGGCACCGTTGCGATTTCCTTGGCAATATCCAACAGCTACGGAAAAATAGGAGAGCCCAGTCTCGATCCTTACCGATTCACGATGACCAGCGGCACACTCCCGTCCTTCCTCGGCAGCGGATCGGGCGGCTGGATTTGGACGCGGGTATTGGTCAGTTGGGCTTCGCCGCGCTCCACGCGGGCGGCAAAGGCAACCGCTTCCTCATACAAGGCATCCAGCATTTCGGATTCGGAAACGGTTCGCTTTTGTTCGCCCTGGACGTAGATGATGCCCTTTCCCTTGCCCGCGAACACAGCCACGTCAGCCCCTTCGGCCTCGCCCGGCCCGTTCACCACGCAGCCCATGACGGCCACCTTTACGGGTGATTTGATGTCGGCCAGCTTTCGCCGCACGTCGGCCACGAGACGGATCAAGTCAATTTCAATCCGCCCGCAGGTTGGGCAGGCGATCAGTTCCGGCTCGGTTCGATTTCGTAGGCCGAGTGAACAGAGGAGCTCCTTGGCGTCCTCGGCCTCGAACACCGGGTCGGCTGCGTAGGAAATACGAATCGTATCGCCGATGCCCATCGCGAGAAGCGACCCCAGGGCCGCGATCGAACGAATCCGCCCGGTCTCCGGCGGGCCGGCGTGGGTGACGCCCAAGTGCAAGGGAAAATCGAAGCGCGCGCTTACCGCGCGATAGGCATCGATGACCATCGTCGCGTCGATGCTCTTGGCGGCCAACACCACGTCGTGAAAATCGTTGTCTTCAAAAATCCGCAGGTAGTCCTCGAGGGTTCGGACCATCAACTGCACCATCTCAGCCCGATAGTCGGCCGCAAGGTGCCCCTGCTGCTCAGCGCGCGCGGCCTTGTCCTTTCGCTCGACGACGCTGCCTTCGTTGACGCCGACGCGGATGGGAATCCGCCGCTCGCGGCACGCGGCGATCACCCGATCGACTTGCTTGCGGTCCTTGATGTTGCCGGGGTTCAGGCGGATTTTGTGCACGCCGGCCTCGACGGCTTCCAACGCCCGCTCGTAATGAAAGTGCACGTCGGCGATGATCGGAACGGGCGACTGTTCGAGAATCGACGGAAGGGCCTCGGTATCCCGCTTGTCCGGAACCGCAACGCGAACCAGGTCGCAACCGGCCTCGGCAAGTTGGCGGATTTGTTTCACGGTCGCGTCGATGTCGTACGTGTACGTGCTGGTCATGGATTGAATGCTCACCGGCGCCCCCCCGCCGATGGGCACTCCGCCGACGAGCACCCGCCGTGTTTTCCGTCGTTGCTGCATCGCAGGGATTATATCGTCACCCGCCTGTCGCGGGCGTTTGGTGTTGACGATATTTCAGCACGTAAGAGCGGGGCGTACTTCCGCGAGCCCATCCGGTTGTTACCTGAGCCGCGAGTCCCGGCGCGCCGGGAGAGCCCTCGCGATGCACCGAAAACCAATTATTCGGTTGGACTTTTATCCCGCCGCCACACGTCGCTCCGCTACCTGCCTCCCAAACCGAAGCTTTGCACCGGTGAGCACGCCCAATGCAAGAACAACCAGCCCCCACGACGAGACGGTGGGAATGGGTGCAGAATCTTCGCATGAGGTCGTTGCGCATTCGCCGCCCACGATCCAGACGCATTGCGCACAAGTGCACGCATTCCGCGGAACAGCGTCCGTACATTGCGGTACCGTGCCCGATGCGTCGCAACAAGCACCGGAATCTTCGCGGAGAATCTCGAAGACGTGGTCCTCTACCTCGCCAAAGAGCGCCGCGCCCTTCTCTTGATTGTTTGCCCGCGGCGGCGCCTGATCATTTTCGGCAAAGGGTATTGTGGCGGTCGTTTCGTCCTCGCCATAGGCCAACCGGAACCGGAACTGGACGTCTCCTTCGACACCCGGTGGCAGGTTGAATCCTTCCTCAATCAGCGCTGAATCGACTCCGAAGCAATCCCTCCAATCCTCGTTTTCGTCTCGAACTCCGTTTCGATTGGAGTCCAGGAAGTACTCTCCCAGGGTGTACTGTCCATCCGCACCGAAATCCTCGGGATTTACGATCCGATCAACGAACTTCTCCGCTGCGTCCCAGCGGCGATCCCTGTTCCAATCCGCCCAGCCGCTGAGAAACAGCCTCCGATTGGTCGGTTGGTTCGTTTCGTTTTGCTTGTTGTATCGCGGAAGAGAATCGGCGTCGTCTTCCGGAACATCGTTGAACCAGGGAGCGGCTGGATCCGCATTGGCGGGCTTCTGGCAATGTGTTTCCGTGCTGGTCAGGCGCGCCCCGCGGGCCCCAATCGAGCTTGTCACTTGCATCATTACACCGCTGCTGACCGGTGGGATGCTCGCGAACAGCACATCAGTAACGCCGTCGTCCAGCCGATCTCGATCGGAGGCGTCGGTTGCTGGATCAATATTGAATTCAGGAACTCCGTTGACCGTATCTTCATCGACGGCCGGCCCGTCGAAGTTGGTCGCGTCCGTCTCTCTCGATGCACTTGGCCGCGTGGGATTGGGGGGCCCAAGCCATTCCTGATGAATGTCGAGATGCACGGCACCAGCGCTGCTCAGTCGTGTCGGATAGCGCCCCACGGCTTGGTTCGGGGCATCGCCGAAGTCCGAGCCGATCAGGTAATCCTCCACTTCGCCGTACCGGGCGGCGCCGTGCGGCACGGGATTCGCCGGAGCCGCGGCCAGCGGACGCAAGGAGGGCAGTGATTCAAAAACCGGGTCAGGATTGTTGAATCCGGCGTTTTCGCCATAGTCCAGCCGTGCACGGGCCCAGATTTGACCGTTGCCGATCGTTCCTACACGGATGTCGCTTTGGAAGGTTTGGGCATTCCGGTCATTCATCGCGGCCTCCCCGACACGAGTCGTCATTGAGCCGGTCGTGCCTTCGACAAACACCCAGGGTGTCGGGTGGGGGGCGCGCGGTACGATCCGCACGCCGCTCAGCACATGCTCGTTGTTGGTCTCCTCCCACATTCCGTTAGTGTTCCAGTCGATCCAGAGGTTCATGTAAAGAGACCGATCCGCGGCGTCCGCATAGCGCGCGCTGGCGGCGTTATGAACCCGGATCGTAAAGCGGACTCTTCCCGGTCGGTCGTTGGCGTTGGCCGAGGGTCGATTGTAGGTCAACGGGAAGAAGATCACGCCGTCGTCGCGCCCGTCGCGATCGTGGAAATGGCGGAGGGTCTGGTTGCCTTGCATGGTCACGAGTCGATTGGTCACGCCGTCGATGTCCACCCGGGCGTCGCCGGTGATGTCCTCGAATTCCGCGTTGTGCTCCGGTGTGACACCTTTCAGGTTGGGATTGGCGTTCGCCTCCGTATATCCCGGAGGCTCCAGCTTGCCCAACCATTCGAGGTTGCTGTTGTGATGCCTCGCGCCATTCTCAATGCGCGCGGCCGGGTTTGCTCCGGGGCCGCGAAGGAGCGTACGGGTGATGGCCGCGTCGCCGTAATCCGGCGGAACGATCTGAAATACGAAGTCGTCGAACGTCACGCCCGACACTTCCCCGTCCCGCATCCTTTGTGTATTCAAACGCAGATTGAAGAACGGTCTCTCACCCGCTGAGGTCACGCCGCGGCGGCGCAGGCTCAGCGTTTTGGGCTTGGTGGGGTCGATCGCCCCGCCGGCTGTCGTCCCGTACAAGTCCTTTCGCTCGATGGAGAAGTGGATGACATACAAGCCGCGGTTGTCCACTTCGGTGCCTACAGCGACGATGCCGGTTAGGGGGTCCTCCTCGACAACATTGCCCGGCCGCGCCGGGGGGCCTACCACCTCTGGATCCGCCCCGGCCGGCGACCCGTCGTGCTGCATGTGGACGCCGCGTTCCATACTCGTGTCGGAAAGGACACCTTTGTAGGCGATAATATTGGTGGTCACTGGCGCCGTCGCGCCGGCGTCGGCCAATTGCGTCCCATCGATCCAAACCGTTGCCTGGCGCTCGCTGCTGATGATCTCAAAGCCGTACCAACTGGTCGCGGCATCATCGAAAAGATTAAGTGACTGGAATTGGGAATCCGTTCCGTCCGGGCGCGCCGTGCGGCCATGCTGTGTGGCGATTCCGCCGTTGGCGACTGACAGCACAGCCTTCCAAGCGTTGATCCGCCCATAACCGAAGTTGTTGTCCGGCCCGTTGCCGGAATCGTTGTTCGCGAATGGAGCGGCGGCGCTTGTGCTCCCGAGGTCATCGGCGGTTGCTTTAATGATCTCCACAATTTGAAGTCGCCTCGCACGCATGTTCGCGCCCGCTGCCGGGACACCATACAGCCAGTCGTCAAGATAAACTAATTCTGCGGCAAGTCCGGCGACCTGGGGCGCCGCCCACGATGTGCCCCCGCATGTGAAACACAAAACCCCGTTCCGGTCAATGGCCACCAATCGTTGCCCGCCGACGGCCGAAACGCCAATCCGGTCTCCAAAGTTGGTGCCCTGCCCCGCGCAGCCAGGCGCCGCAGGGCACGCCGCCCCGGCTACCGCTGCTGCGAGCCAACTCTGCTCTTGATCCGCCGGTCCTCGGGCCGCCGCGTACGCCGGCACATCAGTCGCTGCGACGTTCAGCATCAGCGGGTAGTTTGGCGCCACAGCCCCACGCGTATCAATGAGCGCTTGAGGCGAAAACAGATTCGTATTTACGACACAATTCGCAGCTGCTGCTACAAAGATCTGTCCGTTTTGGGCGAGAGCCCTGAATCTTGGCACGTATGCAGCCGAGCCTGCGACGGCAGCCGCGTGGTTTGGGTAAGGACCGCCGCCGATCGAGAAATTAATTACGTCAATTCGGGATCGTCCGACTGCAGGCCCGAGCCTCCCAGCGATGTCCCGCAAGGCAGCGAGTATGTTGGCATCGGGCATGAGCATACCTGCGGTCATGACGCGATAAGGGATCACAGTCGCACGCGGTGACAAACCCTGCACAATCGCACCGTTGCCCGCTACGAGCAGCGCCACGAACGTTCCATGGGAATTGGCAAGTTGATCCGAAATCTGCCCGATCCCCACCCGGTCTTCGCGTAGTGGGATTGTAATTGGTCCGAGGGTGATGGGGCCATAGAAGATTCCTCCCTTCGATGCATCGATCCCTTTAAAGACGCGTAAATCATCGTCCACTCCCCCAAGTCTTGCCAGGGGAAGGTCGTTTAACACACCATTCGTGGCAGCGCCTGCATTGCCATTCCCGAATCCGGTGTCAACGACCGCGACGCGAGGGACGCCTGGAGCACCGCCAGCGGGCGGGGCCACGCTGGCAAGCAGGTAGCTCGTCAGGCGATGGGCGGCAAATGTCTGATAGAAGAAATGGCGCCAATTCAAGCTTAGCTCGTCGACCAGTACAACAGGCGGCCCAGCAATGTTGGTACCGTCGTGGTCGAATCCACCATTCGGCTCGCTATATCCCACGTTATTGGACGCCGCGCCGGAAGTATAGGTTGGTTGCGGACCACCAGTACGCAGCCTTTGTGGAAGCTGCTCGCCCACGCTTGTTTCAACGCTTAGAACCTTTGAAATAGTTGCATATTCGACACCAGGCATGCCGTTGACAATAGCTCGAAGTTGCGGAGGCGATTCCGATCGTAGCGATGAATCACTGATAACGGAGGTCGCCACCGGGAACTGCGTCAAGTCTTGAAACACGCCGACCGGAATCAGTCTCTGCGAGGCTAAGAATTGGCGCATCATAGCGCGCCCCGTTCCGGGAACAAAACCAATTTCCAAATAGGAAAGTTGATAGAACAGCCCACTGTCTGGATCCGGAGCCAAGGAAATCTGGTCCGGGTCGATGTGCGCACCAAACCCGAGGTCAGTAGGTGCGACGTTGAGCATCGTCCCGGCGAAGGAGAGATTGTCCTGCACCACAATGACGGAATTCACACTGGGGAGTACCTGTACTTGCGCCGTTGCGGAAAGTGGGTTTCCGCCGAACACAAAGCCGGTGCTGACGTCAAGCGCATTAAGAGCACCCGTCGTTACCAGATAGACCTTTAGGCTTGTAGCGTCTTTGATGCTCACATCCATCGTAATGCGGATGGACGGGGCCAGCGAGTCCACAACGGAGTAGTCAAGTGGTTGAAAGGTAGCGTCGGCGATGAGCTCCATCGAGTTGACCAATCCCGGATCCGGCACGACGGTAAACGGCGTCGGGCTCAGCCCCGTCGTTGCGGCAACCTCCACGGATATCGGCCCGCTGGTGGCAGCCACGGGCACGATCGCCACAAGTACATTGGGTGCCGTCGGACGCAGTACCTGTGCCGCCAACCCGTTGAAGCGAACTACGTTCCGGGTAGGGAAGTCTGAAAACCCGCTACCTTGAATAATCACCGGCATCCCCTCCGACGCAGACGGAGGGATGACTTGCGTGATGGTTGGCTGGGCCCACGCTTGCGTCGCGACCAGGCACTTTGCCAGCAATGAGACAATCCACGTGGGCCATGATGGCAAGAGACGCAGATTCCCCCGGCGGATACGAGCACGAATTCGGCGTTCATCCGCGCCGCTGTGGTCGGCTCTCGTCGTATTGCAGGGGGATGAGACAACGGCACAACGTACGGTTTGGCGGGTCACAGGGTTCATACTTCACCTCCAGGAAGTCTGGGGCCCACGGCGAATCCAAAAGTGCGCCGCGGAACGGCAGGGGCCGGCGGCTCTAGCCCTAGGCGGTCGGCACATCCGGCCGCGGGATGTCGCCTTCACAAGTTGACTCGGAGTCGGGCGAAAAACCTTACACGGAATTCCGCAACATCCGTGAAAAAAAGTGGGCCGGGCGACCGGGAGAACAAGCCTATACGGCGAAGGGAAACAAAGGACGAGCCGCCAGAGCAAACGATCCGACATTTTTCGTTTGACTCGTTCCCGCGACACGCTCGCGGGCCATGATGATAAGAGACGCAGATTCCCCCGGCGGATACGAGCACGAATTCGGCGTTCATCGGTGCCGCTGTGGTCGGCTCTCGTCATTTTGCAGGGGGATGAGACAACGGCACAACTTACGGTTTGGCGGGTCACAGCGTTCATACTTCACCTCCGGCGGCTGGGTTCCGGGGCGAATCAAAATGACGGTTCGTCGCGGAACGGCAGGGAACTCGTTCGGGCCGGCCACGTCCGATAAGAAGCCGTCCGATAAGTATGAATCCTACCATCCAAGGGCAACCGCTGCAAGGAAAATAAGGGGAATCTAAGGATAAGACAGCCGGTTGGGCGCTCCGCCCAGCCCTAAACTCCCGCCCTACGGCTTTGGAGCCCGATTCGGAAAGCGGGAAGAACACTTTTTTTGCCCCCGCGAATGAAACTAGGGTTGTTTCTCCCCGCAGCCGATTCATCCAGGATGTCCGCAGTTTGACAGGTCCATTTTTCGGCCGGTAGGCTATCGGACCCGTCTACGAGAGAGGCGCGGTTTGGTGGGCGGTGGGTACGATGGCCCGGCGGGTGGGACGGTTCGGCCGTAGAAAAAGAAAGTCGATGGTCGACGAGGAGAATTATCCATGATCCGAATTCGAAATGTTGGTTTGAGCGTAACGGGCATTTTGGGGGTCTGTCTGCTGGCGGGTTGCAGTTCGACGGAGCGGGCCACGATCCAGTTCAGCTACGTGGTCGAGCCGGAACCGGGGAAAGGTCTGCCGCCGGGAATGAAGACGATCGCTATTCAGCCGGCCAGTGTCGGCCCGACGACGGATCAAAAATGGTCCGACCTCAGCGCCACCATTTTACAGAACCTGGTGAACGAATCCCGATCGCGTTTTGGAACCGAGGTGGCCCTTTCCGATCGCCGCGATGCTCAAGTGACGTTTACCGAAGCCGATCTGAAGGCCGCGGGCATGTCCACGGCCAAAGGGGGTTCAGGGGGCCAACTTCTTGCCGCGCAAGGAGTCGTGGTCAGCAACATCAACGTCAAGGTGGAGCAAAGCGTCGGCAAGCAGCGGACGATTTCGGGCTTGGACCTGTCCGGCTTCGGAGGACACGGCGCCGGCGGCGGGGGCGCGGCCGTCCAGACCGATGAGGTCGAAACCGTCAAACGCACGATGACCGTGCAGTCCGATTTCCGGCTGCTCGATACGGGAAACAACAAGGTTTGGGAACAGTACGAAACCACGCATCGGGGCACGGAAGAAACCAAGGCCAGCCCGATTTTCGGATCGAGCAAGACGGAAAAGGAATTGACACCCCAAGATCAGATCATCGGAACGCTTGTCGAGCGCGCCGCCCGGGAGTTTCTCAGCAGGATCATACCCGTACGAGTCGACGTAGAGGCCGCCCTCACTTCCAGCAGCAATGCGAATTGCCAGGAAGGGATTCGTGCGCTTCGCGCGGACGCACACGAGGATGCGCTGGCGCTTTTCAAGGCCGCTTTGGCGGAGAATTCCAACGATCACCACGCCGCCTTCGCCGCCGGAGTGGCTTGCGAAGCATCGGGGCAATACGCCGAGGCCCAGAAGTATTACAATCGCGCTGTGGGCATTGAGAACGACAGGGATTATGTCGAAGCCCGCGATCGAATGAAGGCCTACGGGAATCGTATTCGCAAGCAGACCAAAGGCTGATGCCCGACGATGCGTTCGATGGTAAGCAAGCGACCGTTTCCCGCGGTTCCGGACGCCGTTCAGCGATCGCCGCACGAAAACTATCGGACCTAACGCGTGAGACCAACCTTTGGATCAGGGATTTGTCATTAGGAATAGAACCAGGGCGGGAGGCACGTCGCGAGTTCCAATAGGCCGACAGGGGTCTACGACTGAGTCTCTTCCGACCATGGCAGGAGAAAACCAACTATGAAGACGTGGAGAACCTGGGCGTTGTTCCCGATCTTTGCGGTCTTCGCAGGACTAGACGTCACGCAACTACGAGCGCAGGATCCGGCCAAGGACGCTCAGAACAAGCTTTTGGCAAAGCGCGCCGCCGAGGCCGATGCCTATCGCAAGCTTGCGGAATCGGTATACGGCGTGCACATCAACTCGGAAACGACGGTCCGCGATTTCGTCACCGAGAGCGACCAGATCAAGAGCGCGGTGGACACGTTTATTCGCGGCGTGCGTTTGGGCAAGCCGCAATACTACGAAGACGGGGTGTGCGAAGTGGTGGCAGAGGTTAGTGTGCAAAAACTGGTTTCCTCCCTGAAGGAAATCCACACGGCACACTACCAGGGAAATCGCGTCAAAACCACGGACTTCGAGAAAATCACCGAGACCCTGCAGACCGACATCATTAAGGCCACGGGCTCCGGTGCCCCGCGCCCCGAGCTTCCGCCCGATCTTCCTCCGGGTGTCGAGTCGATGATCGAGCCGCTGCCGCAAGGCTACACGCCTCCTCCGATGTCCGTGCCCGCGATCTGGCGAACGGTAAGTCCGCAAGCCAGATTGATGGCCGAGCGCGCCGCCGAACTCGACGCGGTGCGAAAACTGCTCGAGCAGATCAAGGGGCTGCGGCTGACCTCCGAGACGCTCGTTCGTGATTTTGTGACCGAGTCCGATGAGATTTCCGCCCGGGCCGATGGGATCGTCATCGGGGCCTATCAAGTGGGCAAGTATCTGCACACGGATGAGTTGATTGTCGAAGTGACCATGGAAGTCCCGGTCGAGAAAGTGGTCACGCGGATCAAGGAGCTTCATAGCGAACATTATCACGGCAACAAGGTCACGACGACGGACATTCAAAACGTCAAGAAACAGATTGTCCGCGATGCCATTCAGGCGGTCGGCTCCGGAGTTCCCGCATCGCGCTTTCTTCAGCAAGCCGTCAGTGCCGGCTACCCGATGCCGGAATGGATGGCCCAGCGAATCGAGGTGGTCGGCCAAGGTACCGATCCCGAGATCAACAGCGCCCAAGGAAAGCTTCGCGCGGCGCGGGCCGCCGAAATGGATGGGATGCGCAAACTGGCGGAACAAGTCTATGGCCTGCAAATTCAGAGCGGCACCCTGGTTCGCGATTTCGTAACGCAGAGCGATGAAATCCGTGGGCAGATAAACGCCGTTCTCTCCGGTGCGGTCACGGGATCGGCCACTTTCTCCGAAGGAATCGCCAAGGTGACGGTTTCTCTTCCTGCCGCGGATGTCTGGGCGGTGGTGAACCAGGAACAGAGGATTCTTCAGAGACATAAGGGGACGTAACGCGTTCGGCAGACCCTTGAACCTGCATTCGCAGACGATACATCGGTTCGGGACGATGCTCTTGGTAAGGCGGTGGTGCCGCCCCAACGGAGATTGACTTCAATGACTTTAGAGTTGATTGCAAATCGGGATTTTGGGCGGCGAGAAAGATTGGGTTGGGGGAGTTTGCTCGTGCTTGCCGCCGCGACCGGCTGCGCGACCTCGTCGCACAAATCGGTACGGACCTATGATTACAGCGAGGAGCCGCCGCGCGGCCGGCAGGCCTCGCAACCGACTGAGACCGAGCGCGTGGAAGACGCGGGGGATTGGCAGATGGCCGCTCCCGGCGAGATGGTGGTCGATCCCAAGCGGGATCGCTAACCGCGTCCGGGTCATTCCCAACGGGTCACGAGTCCGCCTCGGTCCAATCCGCGGGGCTGTTCAGGTTGCGAAGCGATCTAAGGCCCGGGTCGATTGCGCGAAGTTCGTCCGCGGGGAGAACTCCCGCTCCGCACGCACGGGCAAAGGCGAACGCGGTTCGTTCCCCGCGCAGGACCCGTTCCTGCAACGTAGCCAAAACATCAACTCGATAAACCCCCAATAAGGGAAATTGGAAACCCTCGTGTTCGATCACGATCCCGGGCAAAGCGCCGAGCTTTGAAATCAGGAGATGAATGAACTCCGGGGTGATCCAGGGATGGTCGCATGGCGTCACGAAGGCCGCTTCGGTTTGCTTCCGCAACGCTTCAAGACCGGCCTGCAAACCGGCCAGGGGTCCTGCGTCTTCCCATCGGTCGCGAACGACTTCCACGCCGCTGGGAAGTATGGGAAGCTCCTGATCGGCCCGCGCCGCGACCACGAGGGGCTGGACGGCCTCACCAACGATTCGAACCAACCGGCAAAGCAGCGGCTCTGCCCGAATCGTGAGCCATTCCTTCGGCCGGCCCATGCGCCTGCTGCGTCCCCCACAAAGCACGATTCCCCCCACCGTAATCGCCATTCTCATTCTCCTTTGCCGTCCGGCATTTTCGCGAAATCGTGCGCCGTTGACACGTCCGGCATGGGTTTCTAGGGTAGCTCTTGCGTTCCGAACCGAATGGACCTCGTGAGAATTATTCGTGGATTCTTCGTCGACCGTATTGCTCAAGACTCCGCTTCATGACATGCACGTCGCCCTCGGCGCGCGCATGGTGGAATTCGCCGGCTGGTCCATGCCGGTGATGTTTACGTCCATCGCCGACGAACATGTGCACACTCGCACGGCTTGCAGCGTGTTTGATGTGTCCCATATGGGCCGATTGACGCTCACCGGCCGCGACGGTGAAGCCTTGCTCAACCGGATTTGCACGCGCAACCTGCTTCGGGCGGAAGTAGGTCGATCGTACTATTCGCACATTTGCCGCGAAGACGGCGGAATTCTCGACGACGTAATCGTTTCCCGATTTGAGGACCGCTGGGGCGTGGTGTGCAACGGCTCGAACCGGGCGAAAATCGTTGCTTGGATTCAAAAACACGCCTTGGGGACTGACGTAGCGCTTGAGGACCAAACCGTCGCGACGACCATGCTTGCGATTCAAGGCCCGCGAACCCTGGAACTAGCCGAGGACCTGTCCGGGTTGGATTTTTCCTCGCTGAAGCGGTACCGCTTTCGGGAACACGACTACCTGGGTTCGCGGCTCATCGTCTACCGAAGCGGATACACGGGAGAAGACGGATTGGAGATTGTTTTCCCCGCGGAGTCCACCGAAGTGCTGTTGCCCATGCTCTTGGGGACCGAGCGAAAACCGCACCCGGTGATCAAGCCCGCGGGATTGGGGGCCCGAGACACGTTGCGGATCGAGGCGGCCATGCCCCTGTACGGCCACGAACTGTCGGAGGAATTCGATTCTTTGACCGCGGGGCAGGCATGGTGCGTGGACTTGAATAAGGATTTTATCGGCGCGGCTTCGATGCGCGAGCTGCAACGCGCCGGATTGCGGCGGCGGTTGGTGGGGCTGGCAGTGGAGGGTCGGCGAATCGCTCGCCAGAACCAATGCGTTTCCGCGAAAGGTCGCCCGGTGGGAAAGATTACCAGCGGCACCTTGAGTCCGACACTGGGCAAGAGTATTGCTATGGGGTTCGTGGAGTTTGGTTTGGGCGAACCCGGCGCGACGCTTGAAGTCGCGGTGGGAAACAAGCCGGTGAACACAACCGTGGTGCCGCTGCCGTTCTACAAGCGGCCCGCCGGCCCCTGAATCGTAAGTCTGGTAGGTTTTTCAAGGAAACCGGTCTCATGAACGCACCGTTGGATCGCAAGTATTCCGAATCGCACGAGTGGTTCCTGGCGGAGGAGAATGTCGTCACCATCGGAATAACCCAGCACGCCGCGGACGAACTGACCGACATCACCTACGTTGAACTGCCCGAAGTGGGAAAGACGTTCGCGGCCGGCGATGCCATCGGCGAGGTCGAATCCGTCAAGGCAACTTCGGAAATCTTCACCGCGGTATCCGGCAAAGTCGTCGAGGTCAACGGCGCCCTGGCCGACCACCCTGAGCTCGTCAACTCCGACGCTTTCGATGAGGGCTGGATGGTCCGACTCCGCGTGGATTCCGTTTCGCAACTGGATTCGTTGATGGACGCGAAGGAGTACAAGGGCTTCGTGCGGAACGCGAAATAGACTATTCACCGATCGACCATTCGCCCATGCGCATCGTCTCTTTGCTGGCCGGCGCCACGGAAATCCTTTACGGTCTCGGCTTGGGCGACTCGGTGGTGGGTATCAGCCACGAGTGCGACACGCCGCCGGAAGCCCTGCACAAGCCCCGCGTCACGGTCGCTTACCTCGATTCGTCATGCGACAGCTCGGCCATCGATGAGCACGTCCGCTCGCGATCCATGGCCGGGGTCCCGTTGTACGAGATCGACCTGCCGTTGTTGGCATCCCTGCGGCCCGGCCTCATCGTCACGCAGTCCCAATGCGACGTTTGCGCGGTCAGCTACGACGTGGTGATGGAGGCGGTGGCAACGCGGCGGGAACTTGCCGACACGCAGGTCGTCGCCATGAATCCCACGAACTTGCCGACCCTTTATGAGGACATCCTTCGAATTGGGGTCGCCGCGGACGTTTCCGCCGCCGCGCGGGAATTCGTGGGCCGACTGAAAGAGCGTGAATCCGTGGTTTCCGCGGCGGCCGCGCGGATTCTTCCGGTCGACCGCCCTCGCGTGATTTGCATCGAGTGGATCGAACCGCTGATGATCGCGGCGAATTGGATTCCCGAACTGATTGAGAAGGCCGGCGGGACGAGCGGCCTGACTCGAGCGGGCGAGAGAAGCGCCTACGCGGACTGGAAGGCCGTCGTTGGGTATGATCCCGAAGTAATTTTGGTGTCGCCTTGCGGCTTCGACCTGCCGCGTACTCTGCGGGAAGTCGGCAGGTTGAAACTCCTGCCGGGGTGGGAGCGATTATCCGCAGTTCGCAACCACCGAGTGTTCGCGGTGGATGGAAACGCTTATTTCAACCGTTCCAGCCCCCGAATTCTGGACAGCCTGGAACTCCTCGCGGCGCTGATTCACCCGTCCTACTTCACCATGCCGCCAAACATCGAGGGGAACTGCTGGGCCAGGCTATGACGGTTACTGTTCTAGCGAGGCTTCGCCTCAGACCGACGAGCGGTGTTAACAAAACCCGACCAAAACTTGACTCAGTTTTCACGAAAAAGTCCGTTCAAGGACTCTAGTGGACCAACTCTCGTCCTCGTTGCGTCAGCGCCGCCGCAAGGAGCTTCTGCCCCGCGGCATTGCTCAGCGACCCTGACCAAACCAAACCTTCCGAACGAAGCTCGTCCAGCCAATCGGACATCTGATCGGCGCATTGCTCCGGGGAATAACTTGAACTCGCGGCGACTTCGCGGCCCAATTCGAATTCCGTAAGCGGTCCATGGCGTAAGCGGCGCAGGATCACCAGTTGATGATGCCGCAAAGACTGAAGGGTATTCACCACCTTTTGCTTTCTCCAAACCTCTCGATCCGCAAGCGAGATCCCATTCGTTTCGCCGGCTCGCGGTCCGGGATTACCAGATTGTAGGTCGTTCGTGTCCCGTCCATCAACTGGCCCGATATTTTTGTGTTACGGCGTGGTTAAGGGTGCGTCAAATGAGCGCGCCTCGCCGCCGTCGGGTGACGGTTTGGCGAGGCGCGAGGGTCGGGCGGAATGGACGATTCAGGGCCAAACGATTAGCGCGAGGCGCGGGATTCGGTCTCGGCGACAACAATCGGCTACACGACCCCATGGCCCGCGCTGCAAAGGGATTCCGAGAAAGCGTCGCGGCGTTGCCTCTACTGCTTTTCAAACGTAAACCCTTTCTTTTCAGCCTGTTGCTGCGTGATCTGCCGCAGGGCGGCATCGAGGCTCTGCTTTCCTCCGGCGGCATTTTCGCTCTGCTTTTGGAGAAACTCGTCACGGCGGCTCCCTGCGTCCTGGATTTTCTTCTGGACTTCCGAACGGCGTGCCCGTTTGGTTTCCAGGTGCTGAGCACGCTCCTGTTTGTTCATACGTTGCATCTCGGTCGGCAGTTCAGTTTCCGCCACGGCCTCGAGACGAAAGTCCCCGGCCGTGGAAGCATCCACCAGGTCCCATTGTGCGTTTTGGTAAACTCCGGTCGCCTTGGCCGCGACTCGGCTCGCTTCGGTCTGAATGCCCATTTTTTCGGAGGCCGCATCCTGATCCCGTTGTCGGCGCTCCCCCGCCTCACCAACCCGCCCAAAGGGAACATAGGTGGCATTCAATTGCACGTTGAGTTCAATGAGTTCGCGATCGAAAGGAGTCTGAATTTGCAAGGTTCCGCAGGCCATGTCGATCGCCGTGAACGCTCCACCGCCGTAAAGGGCCACGTCCGCCCAGCGATCATTGCGGCCGATCTCCTCCGGCCCACAGAACAAGGCATTGATCGCGATACCCTTCACCTTGGCCTGTTCGGCGACGTTACGGAAGTTCACTTGGCTTGAGCCTTGATCCGCGGATTCGTTGCCAGCGACAAAGATCATCTTCAATGCGCTCGGGTCCGGGGACCAATTCATGGTCTGCACTGCGTCTCGCAACACCCAGCCCACAAACTCGTCGCCTCCGTTGGTACGCAGGGCCATGAGCCGCGAATACAGCAGGTCCAGATCGTCGGAAAGGTCGATCTGACGAACCACCCATCCCGCGGCCGCCGTGGACACTCCGGGCGATCCGTAGGTCAGCAACCCCACGCGCAAATACGGTTCGGGTCGCGCCTGCGAAAGTTGCGTGACCACTTCCCATAACTTGGCCCGGGCGGAGTCGATCAGATGGTCCATGCTGTTGGACGTATCCAGGCAGATGACCAGATCGATCGGACGGCGAGGTCCGGGGTCAAAGCCGCCAATGGTTCGCGGGCCATGACTCCAGACCCCTGCGCACAGTAATACCGACGCCAGAACCAACCCTTCCTTACTGATGTTCATTGTTCCCATTTCGGTGCTCCCAAAGAAAACTCGCCAAATCGTGGGCGGAATCTTACAACTGACTCGCGGGTCCCCACGTCGATCGACCTGCGGCGACACGATCTTGGACGCCGCCGAAGCCTGGGAGTTGCCGGCCTCCTTGTAACGGGAAGATCACGGGCGCGCGATGGAAATCAAAGCTTGGTCCGCAAACCACCTTACGGTGCGCGGAAGCTGATGCGTCCCTCGGAATCGGTGAGCAGGATACCCGGGTTTCCGGCGGAATTGATGGTGAGGGCCATTCGACCGCGCGTGTCCGGATCGGTAAGCCCCAACAGCGGCAATCCGTCGCTGTTGACCAGAAGGAAGCCGCGTTCAAGGCCCGCGGCGTCGCGGATCGCGAGACCCGAATCTTCGGTAAGGCTCGTACTCAGCACCACCCGCGTGGCCCCTGATCCGTCGAGCAATCCCACGTTCGGCGAACCGTCCTCCAACACGGTGAGCACCAGCTTGTTTCGCTGTTCGATGTCTCGCAATGTCCAGGCCGGCAAGCCCGTGGGATCGACAAGGTGCAACGAGCGCGTCACCCCCAGGGCGTCGGCCAAGCGAAGCCCGCAATCCCCTTCGGGTGTGAAGCCCAGGGAGACGCGAACGATCTCGTCGGCACCCAGGAGGGACAGCGCGGGGGCTCCGTCCGCGGATTGCCCGGCCGCCAGGATGCTTAACCCCGCCGCGTCCCGAAGAATCATGGCCGGCACGCCCTCCGAACTCAGTTCGACGGAGGCACGAAGGCGGCCTTGCGCATCCGCAAACCGCATGCCCGTGGCCCCCTCCTCCGTGGTGCCCAGGACAAGACGATCCACGTCGTTGGTGCCCCGAAGGATCAAAGCGGGCGAGCCTTCGACCGATTGAACGAGTGACGCTCTCAGCCTCGCCTGTGCGTCACGGAGTGCCACGGTTGAGGCCCCGGAGGAATCCACGCCGATCAGAATTCGATTGGAGCCGTTGGCTTCCAGGATGCGAACGGCCGGTTCTCCGCCGCTCAGGCCGATCGTCATTCGTTCCGCTCCGGTCGCGTCACTCATTGCGATCACCGGCAGCCCATCATCGTCGACGCTCAACGTCATGCGCACGTTGCCGTCGGCATCGGTCAAGGTCAGCGAGCCGCCCCGGATCGAATCCGGAGAAAGATCGACTCCGCACGAACTCGGCATGAGCAGAAATGCCGTCGCGGCGACCGCCAACAGCAGCCCGAGGACGAGGCTGAGCCGAAGGCGGCTCTGCTCGAGCCGCTCTACCCTGACCAGTAAGTTTGCGATCCGTTGTTCATCCACATTCATCGACAGCGCTCCCCAGGACCCAGATTGGCGATCCGAACCTCGCGGACCGCGTGTATGCAGAATAACGAGGTGCAAGCGTCCTAAGAAGTGTGATTCCTTCAATTCTTCAATTAAGGCCCGGCCCGCACCGCGCCGGACTCTGCACGTGAGGCTGGCGCTCGCGTCGTTCGTGTACCATGGGCTGGGACTCCCGCGGCTTGGGGGTGGCGCTCTATGGCGTTCGGTTATTCCTGTGCTGCCGAATTGCGGCTCGCTTAAATTGTTCGTTGGGCCTTTCCATGGGTTGCGTTGCCGGTTTTTGATCCGGCTTTCGCGTCTCCTTCCGTAGGCCGGCGACGGTCGTTGCCGTGTAAGGCGATGACCCGTTTCCGTCGGCAGGTTCTACTTCGGGAGAAGCGCAATGATTTCGGGCTCAGCAGCGTTGTGTCGGCAAACCGTCGCCTTGGTTGTACGTCACCGAAGAGGAGAGGCATTCGGAAAAAGCGAAATTCCGGGCCGGCGGGCGTGCCATTTGATTGTACTTGCGGGAGCCATTTCATCCACGGGGGCGACCTGTGTTACGAGCATTGTGGACCCCGCGATATGCAGGCTGGGGGCACTCACGGCCGACGCCGGTGCCGATCGCAACGTTCGGACGGGTGAACGCGTGGAGCTCAACGGAAGTTCGAGCACGGATTCAGCCGGCGCGACGCTGACGTTTCAGTGGGAGCAGACTTCCGGCCCAAAAGCGGCCATCGCCAATCCGGCGGGGGCCCTGGCCGGTTTTGTGCCGGTCGAGGAAGGAATATACACGTTCACGCTGACAGTCGAGAACGGAAACTGTTCGGATGAAGATACCGTCGAAATTTCGGTCGGAGGAACTCCTCCCCCTCCTTGCCCGCGAGCGGAGGCGGGGCTTGACGAATCGGTAAATGAGGGGGCATTGAATGCCTTTTGCCTGGATGGATCGGCTTCCGTCGATCCGAACGGGCGAGCCCTCACATACGAATGGGTGCAGCTTGGCGATCCGCGTGTCGTTTTGCGCAATCCGCACCTTCCCGAACCGTGTTTCAGCATTCCTCAGGACGTGACCGAAGACACCGTGCTCACTTTCGAGTTGACGGCAGACAACGGAGACTGTCGCCGGACGGATTCCGTCAACATTACGATCAAGGACTTGGTTTCCCCATGCTCCGACGTCATTTGTGACGATGACGATTTGTGCACCGATGATCGCTGCGCGGGCGGGTCGTGCGTTTTCGAGCCGATAAACTGCGAATCCGGTGTTGGTTGCGACCCGGCAACCGGCGACTGCGTTGCGGAGTCGGGTTGCGCGATGCCGGAAGATTGTGACGACGCGAACCCGTGCACCGATGATTCTTGCCGAAGCGGCCGGTGCGAATACGCAAACAACTCCGCCATGTGCAACGACCGTCTGTTCTGCACGAAAACCGACGTTTGCATCGCTGGAACGTGCGTGGGAAGCAATTCGCCATGCAACGATGGGCCTTGCGATGAGGAAACCAAAAGATGTGCCGATGGAGCCTGCGACGACAAAGACCCCTGCACCACCGACGTGCTCGTTAACGCGGACTGCACCTCCACACCGATCGACTGCGACGACGGCGATCCCTGTACCGACGACCGTTGCGAAGAAGGAACCTGCACTCACGTCGAGCCGCAGGATGCCTGCGTCGTCGCGGAATGGAGCAACTCGCCGCTGCCGGTCAACGTCGATGTCGACTGGACGCTGCCGAACGGTTCCAACGTACCGATCAACCGATGCGGCTCGACGTCGGCCTGCTCCGAATCAGCCTGCCTGGAGTCGGAGCTGCTGGCCGATGGATTGCACGGACTACGCTTCATGCTTCACGGCGATGCCCGGACGACCAACTTCGACGTCGCCGTCCGGTTCCCGGGCCTCTGCATGACCGATGAGCGCCAACTCCTTGGACCGTACGCTCGCAACGTCGGCATCGAAATCAACGACGGTGTCGCCCAGACCGTCTTTGACGACGGCGTGCCGCACCATGACCCCGAATGGATTCGAGTCAGCGGCGTACCCGCCCTCGAGTACATCGGCGGTTGGCAGCTTGCCCCAAACATCGTCAATCTCGATCTTCAGTTGACCCCGCCTTCCGGGAATGCCCTCCAAGCCCAACGAAGGCACGGCCCTGACCATCAAGGCTTTGAGCGCATTACCCTTCCCTCCATTCCCATGGACGGGACGTATCGTGCGGACTTCGAACTGCGCGGTGCGGGACGCACGGCGGAAGCGGCCATGATCTTGCGGGTGGGTGAATGGACCCTCCGACACGAGGGCCTTCTGATCGGAGACCTCTCATACGTCATCGGATTCGACGTGACCGGCGGCACGGCACGAACCGTGTTCAACGGCTGGCTCAACGGCACGGACGCGGGCGGTGGATCGCTGACCGGTGTTCACGCCATCGAAATCAATGCGGGGTGGCGACAGGCTTCGGCCAACGTCAATGTGGACATTGCACTTCGACTACCGTCCGGAGCCCGCGCGGAAGTGTGGCGGAACGGACCTGCCTTGCAGGGTTTTGAGCGAATCTATCTTCCCGCCGGCACGACGCTTGCCGACGGGAACTACACCCTGGAGTTTGTTCTGAAAGGAAATGGAAGGCAGGCCTCAATCACCTACCAGGCCATGCTCGCGAACTGGAGTTTCGAAGCCCTCGATCAGGTCCTGAATGGTCCGACGAACTATTCGGTTACGCTGGAGATTCGCGGTGGCACGGCCACGGAACTTTCCAATTCGTGGCGATAGTCCGGCTCCGCTGGTGGCAAAGGCCGCCCGCGAAAAGTTGTCAATGCCCGTGGATCGCTTTCAGGCAAAAGGAGTAGAACATGGACCGGGTTTCAAAGCGTTCGGTCATCATTCTTGGGATGGTGTTGGGGTGCGGATGCCGCAACTCCGCGAATGCCGACGAGGCCAAGAAACGCGCCGCGGCGGAATCGGCTGTCGGCCCCACGACTACCGGACAAGTGGCGGCTTCGGTCTCCAGCTCCGGCCCGTCGCGTGAGAAGGCAACCCAGCTTTTTCAAGAAGGCGATCAGCTCATCGCCGCCGGCAATCTCGATGGGGCAAAAGCTACATTTGAAAAGGCTCGTGAAATGCTCCTGGCCGTCGAAGGTGTCGGGAGCATCGACGCGGCGACTTGTTCGGTTCGACTTTCCTTCATCCATTTGGAACAGGGAAGACTGGTGGAAGCGGAAAGTCGTGCGCAGGAAGCGCTCCTCGGGTTTCGCAAACACCTAGGGGCGGAGCATGTCCTGACGGCCACGCCGCTCAACAATCTGGCGAAGGCCATTGAAGGCCGAGATCCGCAACGAGCGGAGCGGCTCTATCTTGAGGCCGAGGCCGTCCTGCTGAAAAGCGGAGCCGAGAACGACCCGATGCTAAGCCTCATCAAGGAGAATCTTGCACTACTGCGGAAAACCAATCCGGTTTCGCTTGAGGGTCTCTTCGCGCGAATGCCCTCGGACGCTAAGCCCGACGCGAAAGGAAATTGGACCTCGACCGTCGCCCGCGACAGGTCCAATCATTGGTTGGAACGCAACGCGGTCGGGAAGACGGTCCGGGTCGAGGTCTGTGCCCACGTGCAGGGAATCGAACGCATTCCCGGCCAATCGGAATTGACCTGGCAAGTAAACTTCATGGCACAGTTCGATCCGGTTTCGATCGGCGGCCGTTCGTGCGACGTCTACCTGATCGAAGGAAACATGTTCCCCGCGGGCGGTGTCGACCCGATGGGACAGCTCGGGGCTCACATGCTGCGCATGTTTCAAACCTCGTTTGGCATGTTTCTCGACGTCTCCTCCAGCAGCACGGACTTCGTCCGGCATTGTGAGCGACGCGCCGGCCGCGGCTTCGTCGGCATGATTTTGGATATCGAAATCGCCCACCTGGGAATCGAGCGGATCCCCGATCAGAAGGGGTCGGGGTTTCGTGAGGCCGTTGTCGTTGGGTACTCCAGTTTTCTCGCATCTCTTTCCAAGGAAGTGGAGAACCGCTGCGAGAGGAAAGAGAAGGATCAGCGCGAGCGCGAAGGGCAACGAGCGGAAGCGCTTCGTTGCAAGGCCTGTGGTGGAAGCGGAACAAAGACGTGCCGCACGTGCTCTGGAGCGGGCCAGGTGTATACGCACGGTCATGGCATCGCCACGCCCTGTTTCTCGTGTCTCCTCGGCCCCGGCTCCGATCCAGCGAACTTGCGTGGTGCGGGGAAAGTCCCATGCGCATCGTGCGGCGGAGATGGTCAATGGGTCAATCCGGGACAGAAATGCACGGAGTGCAACGGCAAGGGAAAGAAAAAGGCCCCGCCCTGGATCCAAGCCGACACCGTGGACTGCACGTGGTGCAAAGGTTCGGGGTGGTATTCTTTTCCGAACTCCGTCGAAGACATTTTCGATGCCCCTGAACGGCCGTAACCGCAGGCTTCGTTGGAGTTTACCGGTGCCGCGACCTGCCACATCGTCCCTGCCAAACTGACTCGCTCTCGGGTCGATGGAATATCGGACGCGCGCAACGGGCGTAATGCAAACGACTTGCGCTCCGTGCGGGCGAAGGCATGTTTGGCACGGGAGTTGCCCTCCTCCTTATCCGTGCGACGGCGATCGAGTTTGAGGATGTGCGGTTGATGGGCAACCGCCTTCGAATGTCCGCCGGCTCGGTTTTAGGTGAAGGAGGAACCATGATGTTTCTACAGCGAATGAGTCATGAATTTCCCGCGTTTCGTTTGCAGGAAGAGGTCGACCGGCTTTTCAATGGCCTGTTCGACGTGCCCTCCGAATGCGGAGTTGGGCAGATCTGGCGAAGAAACTTCCCTGCGATCAATCTATGGGAAGAGGGAGAGAGCCTGGTCGCGGAGGCCGAGGTCCCCGGGATGACCTTGAACGACTTGGAAGTGTTCGTACAAGACAACGAGTTGACGATCAAAGGTACGCGTCCCGAAAAGCCGGTGGAAGTCCTCGCCATTCACCGACGCGAGCGAGGAATCGGAGGTTTCGCGCGAACGGTGCAACTGCCTCTCGAAGTGGATCCGGCCCGCGTCGAGGCGAACCTCCGCGAAGGCGTGCTGACCGTGAAGCTGCCGAAAACGGCGGCCGTGATGCCTCGCAAGATCGAAGTCAAAGCGTAATCGAACCGACCGAATCGAGCGGAAAAGAGTTCCCGCGGAAACAACGTATTTTTTGGAGAACCGAACATGACTGCAACATTGGAAAGTACCCATGACAACTGCCAACCGTGCGCGACGCGCGGCGAACGAACTCGAAACGAGAGGCGGTTTTCGCCCCACGTGGACATACTCGAACGACCGGATGAACTGACCGTGGTCGCCGACATGCCCGGCGTCACCGGTTCGGACATCGACGTTCAGTTTGAAAATAGAACCTTGACGATTCACGGCCGTGTAGCCCCGCGACCCGATGCGAAGACGAGGTTCCTGATTCGTGAATACGGAATCGGCGACTTTGTACGCACGTTCCAGGTGAGCGAAGCGATCGATGCGGCAAGGATATCGGCTGAGTTCGCGGACGGAGTGCTGACCCTTCGCCTTCCCAAGGCCGAGGCCGTCCGCCCGCGGAAAATCTCGGTCACCAGCGGGAGGTGATCGTGGTTCCCAGAACCCGGCGAGCCGCCATCTGCGGCGCCGGGTTCACGCTGCAAGAGCACCCCGAAGCGGTCCCCAAGAGGATTCCGATCCGGACCGCCAAAGAATAGGTGGGCAAGGGGCCCAACCGCGGCTGAGAAAGAGCATGTTCACGCCAAGGCGCAAAGACGCAAAGTTTGGAGGTGGGGTCTTGGCTTTTTTGCGTGAGGCGAGGGACTCTTTGCAAATACATCGCGACTTCCGCCCACCCTTCATGGTGCAATGGCGGACGCCTCTCCCAAAATGACGGCCGACGCAGCGCCCGATCCCGCAAGCGGGTTCGCGGTCCATTCCACCATCGACGGCATTCCAAATTGAAGTCGCCGCCGAGCCACACCGAGGAGCGGGGCGGCCGCGCTGGATGGGCACGAGGGACTCCCGATCCCTTCGATCCGCGCGCGGCCCCGGTCTGTGTGCAGTTGGTCTCGCAGGAAGTGGTTCGGGGCCTCGATCCGGCTCAGCAGAAACCGGTCCCAGCAGCGAATACATCGGTTCGTGCCCGAAAACCGGATTTCGTTTTGGTTCCACACATCGAATCGGGCCAGCGAGGTCGTGACGTCTCCGCCGTTGTGAACCAGGTTCAAGCCCATCGGCATCAAGGTCAATTCGGTATCTACGATAACGGGCTGCCCGGCCTTGGAAAAGGCCGCGGAGTTTACCGCGAAAAACTCGAACAACAGTCGGCCATAAAGCGAGGAGTACTCGTTGCCATCCATTCCCAGACGGCCCGGCATCGCGTCCGTCGGCGTGCCGTGGACCGCCAAGCCGCTGACACTCACCGCACCGTATTCCGAAGCCGCGGTTTGCCCGTAGTCGATGAGCAGGGCACTCCCGCTCAAATGGTTCCAGACGATTTCTTCCCCCGCGGCATCGACGGCCCACGCCACGACGAACCCGCGAACCACGCGGCTGTTCGGTCCGCCCGTTGGGTCGGGTCGGCCCAGTGGAACGCCGGGATCGAGAATCGTAAACGGAGGACAACCCAGGGGCAGGCCGGACCCTGCCGACCAGAAAACGGGTTGGTCCGCCGTCAACAACACGCGGCAATCCACCCAGTTCCAACCCGGATGGCGGCGTTCGACGAGCATGGGAGGGTTTCCCAGAAAGACCGGATTCAGCGGAGGATCGCCGTTGACAAAATAGAACTGGACCCAGGCGGCATCAGGAAAATCGTTGATGGCCGTCAAGAAGGTGTCGCGGCTGAGGACAAAACTCGTACCGCCCTGGGGGTTCGGTACGCCTTCAAAGGCGACCTCGACGTGGGGCCACACCAATACGCTTCCCTTTTTGCCGGTACCCGTGGCCAAACCGCCGCACGGAGTCACCGGCGCATGGAC
>Ga0187893_10003510_pt1 | contig 31661 bp, 24 predicted proteins | sample MA1701074metaG_FD_139574 | JGI IMG/M metagenome (GOLD analysis project Ga0187893, IMG submission 139574) | White microbial mat communities from a basaltic lava cave in the Kipuka Kanohina Cave System on the Island of Hawaii, USA - MA170107-4 metaG ...
AAGCGAGGCAAGCGGCGGAAGGTGTGGGTCGCGCGCTGGAGAGAAGACGTGTTACGTGAGGACGGAAAGGTCGGACGAATCCTTCGCTCGGTGGTACTCGGCGCGGTTGCCGATCTGCCAACGAGGAAGGAGGCGCAGGTTCGATTGGACGAGGAGCTGCGCGCCGTCAACCAAGGGACCGTCAGGCCGGAGTCATCCATGCTGTTCGGGACGTTCGCCGAAGAGCAATGGAAGACACTGGTACTACCGACCCTCAAGCTCTCAACACAGCACGGCTACAAAACGGTGCTCGCAAAACACCTGCTGCCCTATTGGCGCGATTGGCGATTGCGTGACATCGGTCGCCAGGACGTTCAGCAATGGATCGCTCACAGGTTCAGGCAGAAACTCGGATGGCAGACGGTCCGAAATGGATGGACGTTGCTATCGGGCATTCTCGAAACGGCCGTTGAGTACGGATACCTCTCGATGAATCCTGCGCGGGGCGTGAAGTTCCCCGAGAAGGAACCAAAAGAGGCGCCGGCGCTCATCACCGGCGAGGACTTCATGAAGCTGTTGGAGCGCCTCGACGAACCGTGCCGCACGATGGCGGTGCTCATCGCGGTCACGGGGTTGAGAATCGGCGAGCTACTCGCAGTCCGTTGGCGATGTCTCGATCTCGAGATCGGCACACTGTCGGTGCGTGAATCGGTGTACGAGGGGAAGTTTCAATCTCCGAAGACACGGAAATCCCGGCGAACGATCCCGCTCGGTCCACAGTCAATCGTGTGGCTCCGAGAACATCGTCTCCGGGCAAAGCGTACCGAGTCTAACGATCTCCTCTTCGGGAATCGCAACGGAGGACCGCTACGCGAATCCAAGCTGTTGCAGAATGTCTTGCAGCCGGCGGCCAAGGCCGCCGGCCTCGGTCGAGTGACGTGGCACCAGTTCCGCCACATTCACTCGTCGCTCCTGAACGACTTGCGAGTGCCAGTGAAGATTGCGCAGGAGCAACTCGGGCATTCGAGCATTTCGACGACGCTCAACATCTACACGCACGTCGTTGATGCCTCGCACCGGAAGGCGATCGAAGCGCTCGAACGCGAACTGTTCCCAAGTGTTCCCAAATTGCCGGATGGCCCGAAGCCAGCCGATTCGACAAGTCGTGATTTTCGTGTGGCTTAGATTTGGAGGCGCCGCCCGGATTTGAACCGGGGATGGAGGTTTTGCAGACCTCTGCCTTACCACTTGGCGACGGCGCCGATTGAGACTAGATACTCAGCCGCGGAATTGTATGTCGTTGGCAACCGGCATACCAAGACAGGACTGCTGCGAAGACTGCCCTTCGACTCGTCATCGGACGGCTCTCAGCCGTTCGATCACTCGCTCAGGACACTCGACGCGTCGGATGGCCCGCCACGAGCCAGCCTGCGGCTCGCCGGAGGCGGGCCGCACGGCGAGTCGAATGGAGCGGGAAACGGGATTCGAACCCGCGACTTCGACCTTGGCAAGGTCGCACTCTACCACTGAGTTATTCCCGCTCGTCGTGAACACCTTACTGTAGCAAATGGATCGCAGCCGAGGCAACAAAACGGCCTATTTCGCTGGATCTCTCAGCATCGCCGCAGCGTCTTCGGGCGCCACGGGATTGCGATGCATGCCGCCAGCCCATTCGAGGCCGCCATACCGCGTGACGCGCGGAATGATCTCCAGGTGCCAGTGAAAAACCTTGTCGGCCTCGCCCGTCAGCGGCCCGGTATGCAGCACCAGGTTATACGCCGGCCGTTCGAGCGCCCAGTCGATGCGCGACAGCACCGACCGAATCGCTGCGGCCACGGCCTGCAGGGCGCTGTCGGCCGTGTCCTCGAAGCGCGGCGCGTGATCGCGCGGCATCAGCCACGTTTCAAAGGGCACGCGCGACGCGAACGGGGCGAAGGCGAGAATTGAATTCTGGGCGCTGATCAGGCGGCGGCCATCGGCGACTTCCGCCGCTGCCACATCGCAGAAGATGCAACGGCCGGTCTTCTGGTAGTGGCTCGAGCCGCAACCCACCTTTTCGGCCAGCGCGGTCGGCACGATCGGAAATGCCACCAGCTGTGAGTGTGAGTGATCGAGTCTCGCGCCCGCGGCGCGGCCGTGGTTCTTGAAAATGGCCACGCTGACAAACCGCGCGTCGCGCTTCAAGTCCTGCAGCCGCGTACGCCACGCCCACAACACCCGCCACAGGTGATCGGCATCGAGCACATGCAGCGGCTGATCGTGCAACGGCGTCTCGATGATGACTTCGTTCGCTCCGAGGCCGTCGCGCGTTTCGAACAGGCCCTCGGCGCGGATCTCCATGCCGCCCTCGATGTGCAGGATCGGGTTGCGATTGGCCACCACGCGCACCGACCAGCCCGGCACATTCGCCGGACCGCCTTCGCGCCATGCGAGGATTTCGGGACCAGCGTCGGCCTCGCGGCCCTCGCAGAACGGGCACGCCGCCGGCGGGTCCTCGAGGCGCGGCGGCTCGAGATCGAAGTCGCTCTTCCGCTTGAAGGGCGCGCGATCGATCACCACCGAACGGCCGGTGATCGGATCGCGCCGAATCTCGGTCGTTACCATCCGGGCCGGAACGCGTCCTTGTAATGCGTGATGTTGAAGGGGGTGAGTGAGGTATCGATCGCGACGACATCGAAGCGGCACGGCAAGTGGTCGATGCCATGGAAGGCGACGTACTGCTCGGCCATCGAGACCAGGCGTCGCTGTTTCTGCTTCGTCACCGACTCGACGGGATCGCTGAAACTGCTGTCGGTCTTGGTTTTCACCTCTACGAATACTACCGTGCCCTGGTCGTCGGCGACGACATCGATCTCGCCGAACCGTGTCCGGAACCGCCTCTCGACAATGGCGTATCCCAGTCGCTCGAGCTCCTCGCACGCAAGTGTTTCACCGTCGACGCCGAGCTTCAGCCGCGCATGTGTCATGCCGCGGGCTCAGCAATCGGCGTGCCGCGCGCGCAGCGCGAGACGGTGTTTACCGGAGTGAATGTCGAGCGAGCCGGCCGGTGGTCTTGTCTGCAAAATGAGCGGAGGCGGAGACTGGCCCTGTTTGAGGGCCAAGACGCGCCGCCCGAGTTGGCTCGAGTGCTTGAAGGATGCCGCAGCGAGTTTTGCCCGGCGAGACGAGCCATTCACGAAGGGAAACACCGTCGAGCGCGAGACCGAGATACCGGATCGCGCTTAAGCGGGCGGGTCCTAGGCGCGCGATTCGGTCAGTGCTTCGTCCAGGATCTTGACCGCCGTAGAAGCCTGATCCTTGGTCAGGACCAGCGGCGGCGAGATGCGAATCGCATTCTTCCCCGCACCAAGAACAAGCAGCCCGCGGCTGAAACACGCGTCAACGACCTTGTCACGTTCAGTCGTCGCGCGTTCCTTGGTCAGGCGGTCGCGGACCAACTCGACGCCGATCATCAGCCCCTTGCCTCGGACGTCGCCGATCAGCGGATGCTTCTGCTGCAACCCCTTGAGCTGATCGAGCATGAACGCGCCAACCTCGGTCGCGTTCTTCATCAACGAGTCCTTGAGCAGCGTGATCGTTGCCAGCGCCGCAGCGCAGCACACGGGATTCCCGCCAAACGTGCTCGCATGCGAGCCCGGCGGCCAATCCATCACCTCTGCCCTCGCCGTGGTCACGCCCAGCGGCAACCCCGATGCCACGCCTTTCGCCACCGCGACGATGTCTGGCTCGACGCCAAAATGCTCCATCGCAAACATCTTCCCGGTCCGGCCCATGCCCGACTGCACTTCGTCGGCGATCAACAGAATGCCGTGTCGCTTCGTGATCTCGCGCAGCCGGTGGTGAAACTTCGGCTCGGGCACCACGTAGCCGCCTTCGCCCTGGATCGGCTCCACCACCACGCCGGCCACATCGTCGGGCGCGACGAGATGGACGAGGATCTGATGCTCGAGAAAATCGAGACACTCGGCCTGACACGACTCCGGCTTCAGCCCAACCGGGCAGCGATAGCAATTGCCGTAGTTGGCGTGGAACACGCCCGCCTGCATGGGACCGAATCCCTTGCGCTGGATGGCCTTGCTCGACGTCAGCGCCAGCGATCCGAGCGTGCGGCCGTGGAAGCTGCCCAGAAACGCAATCATCCCGTAACGCTTCGTCGAGTACTTGGCGAGTTTGATCGCGGCTTCGATCGCTTCGGTCCCGGAGTTCGAAAAAAACGATCGCTTCGGGCCGGCAAACGGGGCGATCGCGTTGAACTCTTCGCCCAACCGCACCTGCGGCTCGTAATAGAAATCCGTGCCCGACATGTGCAGGAATTTCTGCGCTTGATCGACGATGGCGGCGACCACTGCCGGGTGCGAATGGCCCGTGGCATTGACCGCGATGCCAGCGGCGCAGTCGAGGAACACGTTGCCGTCGACGTCCTCAACCATGGCGCCCGACCCGCGCGCCATGACGAAGGGATACCCGCGCGTATACGACGGCGAGACGACCTTGCCGTCGCGTTCGATCATGGCTCGGGCCTTCGGCCCCGGAAGCGGAGTGACGATTGAGGGCTTGTCCATTTCAGATCAATCGCCTATTTGCGTTTCCACCTGGTCCCCTGCGGATTGTCCTCCAGGATGACGCACTTCGCGAGCAGGTCCTGCCGGATCCGGTCGGCTTCGGCGAAGTCGCGCCGGCGGCGCGCATCCTGCCGCGCCTGCATCGCGGCTTCGATCTCGGCCAGCGGAATCGGTGGCGCCGCTTCCTCGGCGCGGCGCAGCGACAGCACGCCCAGCACGCGATCGAAGTGGTCGAACGCCGCGGTGATCGCCGGCGCATCGCCCTTTCCTACTTCTTTCTGATCCATCAGGATGTTGAGCGCGCGGATGAGGTCGAACATCGCGCCGAGTCCGGCTGCGGTGTTGAGATCATCGCGCAGCGCCGCATCGAAGGCTTCCACTGCCTCGGCTACGCGCGCGGTCGCTGCCGCGTGCGCAGGGCCCGAAGTGAGCGCCTCGACGCGGCTGAGAAAATCCGTCATGCGGCGCAGCGCCTCCTCAGCCTGCTCGAGACCGGTCCAGGTGAAGTTGAGCTGCTTGCGGTAATAGCCTGAGAGCAGGATGTAGCGCAGGGCGGACAAGCGAAAACCCTTGTCGAGCACGTCCTGCACCGTGTGGACGTTGCCGACCGACTTCGACATCTTCTGGTTGTCGACGAGCAGATGCTCGATGTGGAACCAGAAGCGCGAAAACGGCTTCTCGGTGGCCCCTTCGCTCTGCGCGATCTCGTTCTCGTGATGCGGGAACACCAGGTCCACACCGCCGGTGTGAATGTCGATCGGCGCGTCGCCGAGCAGCCGCAGCGCCATCGCTGAACATTCGATGTGCCAGCCGGGCCGGCCCGGACCGCAGCCGACGTCCCAGGTCGGCTCGCCCGGCTTGGTCGCTTTCCACAGCACGAAGTCGCGCGCGCTTTCCTTGTCGTACTCGTCCGCGTCCACGCGCGCGCCAGCCTGGATGCCTTCGTGATCGAGCCGTGCCAGCTTGCCGTATTGCGGGAACGTCGCGATCTTGAAGTAGATCGATCCGTCCGTGGTGTAGGTATGGCCGCGGCGCTCGAGCGCGGTAATCATGTCGGCCATCGCCTTCAGGTTCTCCGGATCGGTCGCGCGCGGCGTCTCTTCCACCGCCTCAATGCCGAGCGCCGCCGCATCGTCGCGAAACGCGGTGATGTACTGCTCGGTGTAGTCGCGCAGCGGCAAGCCCGCTTTGGCCGCGCCGGCGATGGTCTTGTCGTCGACGTCGGTGAAGTTCATCACGTGACGCATCTGAAAGCCGGCGACGTATTTCAGCGCGCGCCGCAGCACATCGACACAGACGAACGTCCGGAAGTTGCCGATGTGTCCGCGCGCGTACACGGTGAGGCCGCACGTGTACATCCGCACGGTGTTGTCGCGCGCCGGCGCAAACTCCTCCAGCTGCCGGGTCAGGGTGTTATAGAGACGCATGAGTGGGGTGGCCGCCGAACAAGTCACCTACGGCAGCGGCTGCGACGCGGAGTCGCCGCCGATCGTCATGGTCAGCTTGCCGTCTTTGGCCGCGAACACGGCGGTGATGGCGGGGCCGGCGCCGCTTTTGATCGCCTTGACGGCGATCGCCTGCGCGCGGTCGGCGAACGCCGCTGCCGCGGGGGCTTCGAGCTGGGCGTAGTCGGCGGCATGCTTCGCCATCTCCCCGACGATGGACGCCAAGTGGAGGTCGTTGGGCACGCTCAATTTGAACGTAAACGACGTCGGAGTCATCTAAAGGGGCTGCCTGCCATCAGACCGATAGTCTATCGAACAAACGCGTCGCGCGGCGAACGTCGGCCTGGATCTGCTCCTGTAACGCCCCGACGTCGGGAAACTTGCGTTCGTCCCGCAGCCGCTGAACGAAGGCCAGCTTGAGCGTCCGGCCATAGAGGTTCCGATCCAGCTTCAACACGTGGATTTCAACCGTGGTCGACAGCTGATCGCCGAAAGTGGGCCGCTGACCGATGTTGGTGACGCTGGAATGCACGTGGCCGTCGATCCAGACGGTGGTGGCGTAGACGCCGTGTGGCGGCAGCGCCTCGTTGCTGGTCGAGAGGTTCGCCGTCGGAAAACCGATCTCACGCCCTCGTTTCGCGCCCTCGACCACCGTTCCCTCGATGGCGTAGTGGTGGCCCAGCAGCGCCGCCGCCTCGTCTACCCTCCCCTCGCTCACCAGCCGCCGGATGCGGGTGCTGGACACCACAAAGTCCTTGTAGCGCACCGCATCGATCTTCTCGACGCGAAAGCCGTGCTGCGCGCCGAGCGATCGGAGCAGCGAGAAGTTGCCGCTGCGGTCGCGGCCAAACAGGAAGTCGGCGCCGACCCACACCTCCGCTACGCGCAGCCATTCCACCAGCACGCTGCGCACGAAGCGTTCCGGTTCCCACTGCGACATCTCGTTCGTGAAGCGCACCACTGCCGCACCGTGGACGCCGGCACGCGCCAGCGCCTCGAGCTTCTGCGTCTTCGTCATCAGCAGTGACGGCGCTTTGTCGGGGCGAAGCACACGCGGCGGATGGGGATCGAACGTCAGCACCACGCTGGTGCCGCCGCGCTCGGCGGCGCCGCGCTGAATCCGCTCGAGGATCTTCACGTGGCCGCGGTGCAGGCCGTCGAAGTTCCCCAGCGCCAGCACCGGCGATCGCCACGTCGCCGGCCGCGCATCCTCCGGATAATGGATTACGTCCACGTGTTCCCCGCCTCGTCCGCCGAAGCCTTGGCGGAGGTGGAAGCAACAGCCGTAATCGGAAACGTCAGGCCGTCGTGCGCGAGCGCAACGCCGGAGGGCAGCGATGCGTTGGTGGCCTGATGCGGGAGGTCGTGGCAGATATGCGTGAAGTAGGTCTGTCGCGGCTTCAGACGCTCCACCACCTGCAGCGCCTCCGCGACGGTGAAGTGCGTGGGATGCGATCGATGCCGCAACGCGTCGAGAATCAACACATCGAGATCCTCGAGCAACGGCCACGCCTGGTCCGCGAGACGATTGCAATCGGTGAGATACGCAAACGAGCCGAAACGATAGCCGAGGATCGGCCGCGGCCCGTGAAAGATCGGCACCGGCTGGACGCCCACCGTGCCGACGGCGAACCGGCCCTCGATGGTCGAGAGCGTCACCTTCGGGATGCCGCCGCCCTTCTCTCCGGGCGGATCGAAGACGTACGAAAACGCGCGCCGGAGATCGTTCACGGTGCGGGCGTCGGCGTAGGCGGGGATGGCGACGCCGCCCTGCAGCATATTGAAACGCCGCACTTCGTCGAGACCCATGATGTGGTCGGCGTGGCTGTGGGTATAGAGGATCGCGTCGACGCGCGTGATGGCGTGCGTCAGCGCCTGCTGGCGCAGATCGGTCGAGGTGTCGACCAGGATCGACGGTCCGCCGTCGACCGCCAGATAGATCGACGGCCGCGTGCGGCGATCGCGAGGATCTTCCGATCGGCACACCGCGCACGTGCAACCGATCATCGGCACACCATGCGACGTGCCGCTCCCCAGGACAGTGACTCGCGCCTGCATCCAAAACTGAAATGCTAGCATACGAGGGATGGGCGACAGCCGCAGCGCGACGCAGGCCGGCGAGCGGTTCCAGCAGTTGACCGAGATCATGCGCACGCTGCGCTCGGAGCACGGGTGTGCCTGGGATCGACAGCAGACGTTGAAGACGCTGCGACCGTTCGTGTTGCAGGAAACCTACGAGCTCCTCGACGCCCTCGACCAGGACGACTACCAGGCGTTGAAGCACGAGCTCGGCGACTTCCTGTTCGAGGCGGTGTTCCTGGCGCAGATCTGCGACGAGGAAGGGCGCTTCTCGATCGCCGACTCGATTCAGTCGATTGCCGACAAGCTGATCCGCCGGCATCCGCACATCTTCGATAAGGACGGCAAGGCGTCGCTGACGCCCAGCCAGGTCAAGCAGCAATGGGAGGAGATCAAGTCGAAGGAGCGCAGGGATGCCGGCCACTCGGACAAGACCGTGTTGAGCGGCGTGCCGCGCTCGATGCCGTCGCTGTTGCGCGCCTATGAGCTCAGCACCCGCGCCGCCCAGGTCGGCTTCGACTGGGTGAAGGCGGACGATGTGATCGACAAGGCGGAGGAAGAGGTTCGCGAACTGCGCGGCGCGGTCCAGACGACCGGCGCGAAGTCGCGCGAAGCCGAAGAAGAGTTCGGGGACTTGTTGTTCGCGCTCGTGAACGTCGCGCGCAAGCTGGGCATCGAGCCCGAAGCCGCGCTGCGAGTCGCCAACGACAAGTTCCAACGCCGGTTCGATCGACTCGAGCGAGACGTGATCGCAGACGGCAAGGCCTTCCACGACCTCAGTCTGGAGCAGCTCGAACAGTACTGGCAGCGCGCGAAGACCACGACCGCACGGTAAGCCCGACCCCATCCGTGGAAACAGTGACTTGGCCGTCGCGGTCAGTGCGCAGCACACGCGCGCCTGCTGCCCGGTAACGCTCGAGCACGTACGGCAGCGGATGTCCGTACGGATTGGCGCGGCCGACGCCGATCAGCACCACATCGGGTGTGATCGCGTCGATGAACGCTTCGGAACTTGACGTGCCGCTGCCGTGATGCGGCGATTTCAGAATCACGATCGGCAGCAAGTCGAGCGTCGGCAGCAGCGCCTGCTCGACCTCCCGTCCGATGTCGCCGGTCAGCAAGGTCGACACTTGCCCGTAGCGCAGCTCCATTACCAGTGAGTCGTCATTCCTCACCTTCTGCCGTTCCCAGTCCGGCAACGGCGGATGGTGCACGCGCAATTCAACGCCGCCGAGCTCCAGCCGATCGCCCTTCCGCAAGGAACGCCACGTGGTCCGACGCCGCACAGCCATTGCTCTCAACGCAGCTGTGGGCTCGTGATTGTTCACGAACACGCCGTCCCACACTTCGGCCGGCGCAAAGTCGCGAACCAGGGAAAGGGCGCCGCCGATGTGATCGGGATCGCCATGCGTAATCGCCAGGTAGTCCAGGCGACCGATACCGCGCTGACGCAGGGCCGGACCAATCACACGGTCGCCGATGTCGAAGTCGCCGCGGATCGACACGCCGCCGGTGTCGACCAGCACGGTGCGGCCGTTGGGCAACGTGACCAGCATCGCATCGCCCTGGCCGACGTCGATCATCGTGAGATGCAGCGTGCCGTCGCCGAACCGGCGTGCCAGCGTCGGTGGCGCAATCGCGATCCAGATGAACAATGCCGCGGTAAGGCCGGCCAGCTTCCGGCGAGCGGGCGCGCTGAATGGTGTCCCGAAGAGTGTCATCAACAACAGCCCGTAATACCCGAACATCAGCCACAGCGACGGCGACGGCACGCGCCACGTCAGCCACGGCGCGGCATCGACGACGATGGCGCTGTCGATCAGACCGCGCACACCAAGGTGCGTCATCAGGCCGGCGGCACCGGCAACGCGTGCGAGGCCGACACTTTCGGCGGCCGCCGTGATCATCGCCGCCACCTGAACGACGGCCATGCTTGGCACCGCCGCCAGGTTCACCACCAGTCCGGCGACAGTCACGCGTTGGAAGACAAACGCGGCAATCGGCATCAGCACAACTTCGGCGCAGATCGATGCAAGGACAAGCGCCGCTGGCGCTTTGAACCACGGCGCCGGCGGCAATGCGACACGCGTGGCGCCGGCGATGATCGCGGCCGTGGCGGCGAAGGTGAGCCACAGCCCAACGTCGGCGATGGCTAGCGGCGAGGCGAGCAGGATGATGGCGACGGTGATCGCCATCGCGTGCTGCGGCGCGGTTCGCTGGTCGATGATGCGCAGCGAGAGATAGATCGCCGCCATCAGCGTCGCGCGCATCACCGACGCGCCACCGCCGGCAATGTGCGCATACGCCAGCAGCGCGGTCACGGTTGCGCCGGCGGCCCAGCCGTCGCGAATGCCGACCGCCCACAACAGGCCCAGCACCAGGCCGGCGAGGATGGCAATGTTGCCGCCCGAGATCGCGATCACGTGATACGTGCCGGCTTCCTGCAGCCGCTGCTCGACGAGCGGATCGAGCGATCCGCGATCGCCAATCAGAATCGCCATCGCGATTGCGCCCGATTGAGAATCGTGCGTCGAGACATGGCGCACCAGCGATCGCCGCACCGAACCGCGAATCGAGGCCGCCAACTCGTCGAACCAGTTGGCGCGTTTGACCACCTGGACCAGCGCAGCGCTCTTGACGCTGCCGACCAGCGCGATGCCGCGTCGCGCCAGCAGCAGCTCCTGGTCGGGCACGCCGGGATTGAGATAGCGCGCCGGACGCCGCAGCACGGCGGGCATGCGGAGAATGCGGCCGGCTCGCCATTCAGTGGCGGCATCGGCGATCAGTCCCCCGGCGACGGTGATCGAGACGCCCCCGCCGATGGCCTGCGGACAGGAGTCAAGACGGATGGAGTGAAGACGCAGCCGGAGGTTCGCACCCGCATCGGTGATCGCCGCGTCGGCGAGCAGGCGGCCCTCGATCTCGAACGGCGTGTCGTGACGAGCGATCGCGACGGTGTCGATCGCGAAGCCGCCGAATTGTTCGTCGAGCAATTGGCGAATCGGCGGATGCCGCGCGCGATGCTGCGCTTCAGCGCCAAGGATCACGCAGACCGCGCCTCCGGCCAGCAGCAGGACGTGGACCGCATAGCCGACGTAACCACGCGCGGACAGGCCAAACGCGACGAGCAGGCTCGCCCCGATCACCCACCGCGCCGGCCACAGCCACGCGGCGTCGAGGAATACACCTGCGGCCGCACCCGCGGCCGCGGCGATGGCAATGTAGAGAGACATGTCCGACCGCTCCTGCAAACGGCGGGACCTCGCGGTTTACGAAGAAATCAGGGCGAAGCGACGGAGCGGATCGCGGTAATTGCGACGAACTACCGGCCGCCGCCGATCGGTTTTTTCGCTATTGACTGGCCGCGACCGCTGCGTAGTAGTCCTGCAGCGCGCGGACGTCGAGGCCTTCGTTCCTGAGCGCCCGGATGGCCTCCAGCGCCGCGGCGGCGCCGGTGATGGTCGTGATACACGGCACGCCGGCCATCATCGCCGCGCGGCGCACCGCCTTGTCGTCGAAGAACGACTCGCGCCCGTGGGGCGTGTTGATCACCATCGAGATCTTCCGGTTGACGATTTCGTCGGCCAGGCTCGGACGCCCCTCGTTGACCTTGAACACCACCGAGCACTGCACGCCGTGCGCGCGCAGGTAGGCCGCGGTGCCGCGAGTGCCGATCACCTGGAAGCCCAGATCGGCGAAGCCCTGCGCGATCGGCAGCACTTCGTTTTTGTCCTCGTTGTTGACGCTGATGCACACCGCGCCCCGCTCCGGCAGCCGCTGCCCGGCGCCGAGCATCGCCTTGACGTAGGCCATGCCGAAGCTGCCGGCGCCGCCCATCACCTCGCCGGTCGACTTCATCTCGGGGCCGAGAATCGTGTCGACGCCCGGGAAGCGCACGAACGGAAACACCGGGCTCTTCACGAACACGCCGGCCGGCGCCAGATCTTCGGTGATGCCGAGGTCGGCCAGCGACTTGCCCGCCATCACCCGCGCCGCCACTTGCGCCAGCGGAATCCCGTTGGCCTTCGACAGGTAGGGGACCGTGCGCGACGCCCTCGGGTTCACTTCGAGCACGAAGACGGTGTCGTCCTTGATCGCGAACTGCACGTTCATCAGCCCGATCACCTTCAACGCGCGCGCGATGCGCCTTGTGTACTCGCGAATGGTGTTGATGTGACGATCGGCCAGGCCCGGCGCCGGTACCACGCAGGAGCTGTCGCCCGAGTGGATTCCGGCTTCCTCGATGTGCTCCATGATGCCGCCGATCACCACCGCATCGGTCTGATCGGCGACGCAATCGACGTCGATCTCCTTGGCATTTTCCAGGAAGCGATCGATCAGAATCGGCCGGTCGTGCGACACGTCGACGGCGCTCGACATATAGCGATCGAGCGTCGCCACGTCGTAGACAATCGCCATGGCGCGGCCGCCGAGCACATACGACGGCCGGACCACCACCGGGAAGCCGACCTGTGCCGCCACCTCTCGTGCGTCCTCTTTCGACGTTGCCGTGCCGCTGGCAGGCTGCGGGATGCCCAGATCCCACAGCAGCTGATTGAACCGCTGGCGATCCTCGGCGAGGTCGATGGAATCCGGCGACGTGCCGAGAATGGTGACACCGGCTTCCTGCAGCCCGAGCGCCAACTTCAACGGCGTCTGGCCGCCAAACTGCACCACGCACGAAACGTCGACGTTGCCGTCGCGCTCGCGTTCGATCACCGCCATCACGTCCTCGAACGTCAGCGGCTCGAAGTACAGCCGGTCGGAAGTGTCGTAGTCGGTCGACACCGTTTCCGGGTTGCAGTTGATCATCACCGTCTCGAAGCCCTCGGCCTTGAAGCCAAACACCGCGTGACAGCAGCAGTAATCGAATTCGATGCCCTGCCCGATGCGATTCGGACCGCTGCCGAGAATGATCACCTTCTGCAGATCGGTGGGGTCGGCCTCGCAGGTGTCCTCGAAGCTGCTATAGAGATATGGCGTGAATGACTCGAACTCGGCCGCGCAGGTGTCGATCCGCTTGAACGCCGTCCGCAGCTTCAGCTCTTTCCGTTTCTCGCGGATGGCGCCCTCGTCGACGCCGAGAATGTCGGCGAGCTCGCGATCGCCGAAGCCGGCGCGCTTGAGCGTCCGCATCAGGTCGTACGACATCTCGCGCAGCCCGATCATCTCGGCGGTCTTGCGCAGCTCCACCATGTCTTTGAACTGCTGCAGGAACCACGGGTCGATGTTGGTCAGGTCGTGCAGCTTCTCGACGTCCCAGCCAAGGTCGAGCGCGCGGAACAGCGCCCACATCCGCCGATCGTTCGGGACCACCAGCTGGCGCCGAAGCGCCGCCTCGTCCTCCTCCGGCGTGGCCGGCTCCACCCCGCCGTCATCCGGGCGCGTGAACAGCAGGCCTTCCTTGCCCAGCTCCAGCGAGCGCACGCCCTTGAGGAACGCTTCCTTGAAGGTGCGGCCGATGGCCATCGCCTCGCCGACCGATTTCATCTGCGTCGTCAACGTGCGATCGGCCTGCGGGAACTTCTCGAAGTTCCAGCGCGGGATCTTGACCACGACATAGTCGATGGTCGGCTCGAACGACGCCGGCGTCACGCGCGTAATGTCGTTGGGCACCTCGTCGAGGCGGTAGCCCAGCGCCAGCTTGGCCGCGATCTTCGCGATCGGAAAGCCGGTGGCCTTCGACGCCAGCGCCGATGACCGCGAGACGCGCGGGTTCATCTCGATCACCACCATCCGCCCGTCGTCGGGATTGATGGCGAACTGAATGTTCGAACCGCCCGTCTCGACGCCGACGCGCCGGATGATGCGGCGGCCCCAGTCGCGCATGCGCTGGTATTCCTTGTCGGTGAGCGTCAGCGCCGGCGCCACGGTGATGCTGTCGCCGGTGTGCACGCCCATCGGGTCGATGTTCTCGATCGAGCAGATGACGACGAAGTTGTCGGCGCCGTCGCGCATCACCTCGAGCTCGAATTCCTTCCAGCCGATCACCGACTCTTCGACCAGCACTTCGTGCACCGGGCTGAGGTGCATGCCGCGGCCGGCAATCTCCTTGAACTCTTCGAGGTTGTAGGCGATGCCGCCGCCCACGCCCCCCATCGTGAACGAGGGCCGGATGATCGCCGGGAACCCGGTCTGCTCGACGATCGCCAGCGCCTCCGACAGCGATTTGGCGACGCCACTCTGCGGCACCTCGACGCCAATCTCCTTCATCGCGTCGCGGAACAGCAGGCGATCTTCGGCGACCTTGATGGCGGGAATCTGCGCGCCGATCAGTTCGACGCCGTACTTCTTGAGCACCCCGAGCTCGTCGAGTTGCACCGCCAGGTTGAGCGCCGTCTGGCCGCCCACCGTCGGCAGCAGCGCATCGGGCCGCTCGCGCTCGATGATCTTCTCCACCGCGTCGGGCGTCAGCGGTTCAACGTAGGTCTTGTCGGCCAGCTCGGGGTCGGTCATGATCGTCGCCGGGTTGCTGTTCACCAGCACGACCTCGAGCCCCTCCGATCGCAGCGCCTTCACCGCCTGCGTCCCCGAATAGTCGAACTCCGCCGCCTGGCCGATCACAATCGGACCCGAGCCGATTACGAGAACACGTTTGATATCAGTTCGCTTTGGCATTTATTGACCGCACCAGCCCTTGGGCACGCGAGGCACTACAGGCACCAGAGGCACCTCATTTCTCCATTTCGTCGAGGAATTCCTGGAACAAATAGTCGGCGTCGTGCGGACCCGGCGAAGCTTCGGGATGATACTGCACCGAGAACATCGGCTTGTCGGTATGCCGCAGCCCCTCCACCGTGCCGTCGTACAGGTTCAAATGCGTCACCTTCACATTTGACGGCAGCGAGTTCGGATCGACGGCGAACCCATGATTCTGAGACGTGATCTCCACGGCGCCCGACTCGAGCTGCTTCACAGGGTGGTTGCCGCCGCGATGCCCGAACTTGAGCTTGTAGGTGCTTGCGCCCAGCGCCAGCCCCATCAGCTGATGCCCAAGGCAAATGCCGAACGTGGGCACGTCGGTCTTCGCGATCTCCTTGATGTTCCGGATCGCATAGGTGACCGCGGCTGGATCGCCCGGGCCGTTGCTCAGGAAAATGCCGTCCGGCTTCCACGCCAGCACCTCGGACGCCGGCGTGTGCGCCGGAAACACCCGCACCTGGCAACCGTGCGCCGCCAGCCGCCGCAGGATGTTGAGCTTGATGCCATAGTCGTAGGCGGCCACTCGGAGCGGTCGCTTGGCGCGCCGAAGCGGCGGCACGCCATAGCTGGCTTCCGTCACCGCGTCGGCAAGTGACGTCTCGAAATCGTACGGTTCCTGGCAGGTCACGTCCTTGACCAAATCGCTGCCTTCCATGTGCGTGATGCCGCGCGCGCGCTCGACCAGTTCTTGTGGATCGACGGCGCCGGTGGCGATGATGCCGCGCATCACGCCCGCCGAGCGCAGCTTCTTCGTCAACGCGCGCGTATCAACGTCGCCGATGGCGACGATGTTGTGACGGGTCAGATAATCTTTCAGCGTCCCTTGCGCGCGCCAGTTGCTCGACACCGGCGATGGATCGCGCATCACGAAACCCGCAACCTGCGGCCTCGCTGATTCCTGATCGGTGCCGGCCACGCCGTAATTGCCGATCTGCGGCGCGGTCATGGTCACGATCTGCCCCGCATACGAGGGATCGGTGAGCACTTCCTGGTAGCCGGTCATGCTGGTGTTGAACACCACTTCACCTTCGGTGTGTCCCGGCGCGCCAGCCGAGACACCGCGGAACCATGCCCCGTCTTCGAGTGCGAGTATCGCGTTCATTCCTGCTCCTGTTCGGTCAGCCGTGCCGCCGCCCGTGCCCGCTCGCCCGCTACCACCCGAACCGTGGTGGCGAACTCCCGAAATCCCCGCAACGTCAGCGTCACGCGATACTCGCCCGGTGCAAGATCGCTGATCATCAGCGGCGTCGTGCCGCTCGGTTTGCCGTTGACCGTCACCGATGCCCCTGCCGGCTGCGATTCCACCGCGAGCATGCCGGTGGTGGCCGTTTGCCTGCCGAATGACCCGGGTGTGCTCGGACGCGTTGCCGCCGTTTGTGCCAACCGTACCTCGAGTGAGCGCGACGGCCGCGCTTTGGTGAGCACGATGCGGCGCTCTTCGGTTTGGTACCCACCGCGCGTCACGGTGATCGCACGGGAGCCCAGATCCAGATCGCGAATCGCCAGCGGTGTGACGCCTTTGGCGACGCCATCCACCGACACCTGAGCGCCGCTTGGCGTTGAGCGCACCAGGAGCCGGCCGACGCGTTGCGGCTCCGCCGCCTCTTTCCGTACGGGCGCACGCCGGGGCTCTTCAGTCTTTGGCGCAGAGGCACCGGGCTCGGATGCCTTCGCCACCACGTGTTCCGTGGCCGGCAGATCGGCCGAAACAGGCGGGCCGGATTGCAGCGCGCGCGGTCGAGCCATGTAGCCTGCCGCAAAACCGAATACCGCGCCAACAATCGCCGCGAAGATCAGTGCGAAACCACCAAACCGCGCCGGCTCCGAGCGTGCGGGCTGCGAGACCTCCGGCTTCAGCGGCGGCGGTTCGGCCGCAACAACCGGGCGAATGTCCAGGTCGGCAGCGGGCTGCTCTCGAGCGGTCGAGGCGGCAGCGGGCACGTCGGAGGATTCTTCAGGCACGAATGGGACCAGAGCCTCGTCCGCCTCCTCGTCTTCCGCCGTCAGCGGCAACGCCGGCGTTTGCGATTGCTCGAGTGCGGTGACGAAGTCATCGATGGAGTCGAACTGTCGATCGCGATCGAGTGACAAGGCTCGCGTCAACGCCTGCGACAGCGCGCCGCGCTCCACTCCGGAAGGCGGCGCCGGCGTCACCGCGGCTCCCGGCGACACGCGCCGCCCGAACATCCACTCGTAAACGATCACCGCGAACGCAACCTGATCGGCCGACGGCGTCAGGGTCCGGCTCGCCGGCACTCGACGCCCCATCAAATAGGTGCCGTCCTCGGTGACGATGATTCTGCTGGGATGAAGTCTGCCGTGAACGAACCCCGCGACGTGAGCCTCATCCAGATCGAGAGCCAGCGCGCGGAGACGCGGGATCAAGTCGTCGAACGCGGCCGGGCCGAACTGCTGAAGCGCGGATGCGAGTGAAACGCCTCCGTCAGGAGGTGTATCCGCAAAGGGGCCGGAATCATCAAATGCGGAGTCGTGCGGCGCGCCTTCGTCGTTCAAATCAAGTCGTTATGTTATCACCTGCCGTGCCGAGCCAACGCGAAGCCGGACCGGTTGCGCCGTAGTCGAAGACGAAGCCGGACCATGTTGACAGTCTCGGCGAGCGTTTGAGACAGTACGTGGCGGTGCCAGCTGACGTCACGTCCACTTCCGCCTCGGCGATGGCGGTCGACATCCGGACATTTCCGTGGATTCGGCGATTGGCGGCGGACTACGCGTTCGCGTTTGCGAACGTGGCGCCATTCTACGCGGGGGATCCCGCCACGTCGTCGGCATGGGCCGACACCATTGCGCGATCGCGCAGCCGGCACCGTCAACCAGCCGAAATCGCACGCGTGATCGCCGCGCAGCAGGAACGTCGCGGCGCGCCGACGGCGGCGCGCGAGTCCGCGGCGCGCCTGGCCGACCCAGCCACTCGCGTCGTCATCACGGGCCAGCAGGCCGGCCTGTTTGGCGGTCCGCTGTTTACGCTGCTCAAGGCCATCACGACGATGAAGCTGGCGGCGCAAGTGTCGAAGGAACATCGCGTGCAAGTGGTGCCGGTGTTCTGGATCGATGCCGAGGACCATGACTGGCCCGAGGTCAGCGGATGTACGGTGCTCGACAGCGAGTTCGCGCCCACCACGGTGCGCCTCGCCGACCTGCCGGGCGCCGGCACCCTGCCTATCGCCCGCCTCGTGCTCACCGACAACATCCACCCCGCCCTCGACCACCTGCAACGCGCCCTGCCGGAAACCGAGTTCCGTGCCGGCGTCATCTCGGCGCTACGCGAGGCCTATCTGCCCGGCCGCAGCATGGCGGCGGCATTCGGCGTGTTCCTCGAGCACGTGCTCGGCCCGCATGGATTGGTCGTGTATGACTCGTCGGATCCGGCCACCAAGCCGCTGGCCCGCGACGTGTTCGTGCGTGAGTTGAAGGAGCCGGGCAACGCGGCGCGCTTAGCCGGGCGCGCGGGCGACGCGCTGGTGGCACGCGGCTACCACGCGCAGGCCACGCTCGCCGACGGCACGGTGTCGGTCTTCCATCTCAACGCCGAGCGGGCGGCGATTCGCATTGATGGCACCAACGCTCTCGTTGGCGATGTCAAGATGCCGCTCCCACAGCTCGTGGAAGAGGCGACGGCGCATCCCGAGCACTTCAGCCCGAACGTGCTGTTGCGTCCGCTGGTTCAGGACATCGTGTTTCCAACGATCTGTTATGTGGCGGGGCCCAACGAGCTCGCCTATCTCGGCCAGTTGAAAGAGGTCTACGCGCACTTCGCTATTCCGATGCCGCTGATGTACGAACGCGCCACCGCCACGCTGGCCGATTCGGCGACGCTGCGGTTCCTCACGAAGTACGATCTGCCGCTGACCGCGCTGCGCGCCCAGGACGAGTCGGCGCTCAATCAGTTGCTCGAAAGCCAGTTGCCGCCGACGGTGGAACAATCCCTGGCAGCGGTTTCGTCATTACTCGAAGAGCGCATGGCGGCGGTCGCCGCGGCGGTGCCGCAGATCGATCCCACGCTCGAGGGCGCGGTGAAGTCCACGCTCGGCAAATTGCAGCATGAAGTGCACACGCTGCATAACAAAGTCATTCAGGCGGCGAAGCGGCGTGACGACACGCTGCGGCGCCAGTTCCAGCGCGCGCAGGCCCTGACCTTCCCCCAGGGGCACCCGCAGGAACGCGAGGTCGGTTTCGTGTGGTTCCTCAACCGCTACGGACCGGCGCTGGTGGACCGGCTTACTGACGAGTTGCCGCTCGCCATGGGCCACCATCATGTCCTGACGATTTGAAGAAGAGACGAAGGCCGGCGGCCGCCGGCGGCTGGTCTGCCCGGCTGGAACGCGCCCGCAAGAGCGTGCGCTGGCCGGCGATCCTGCTGCCGTACAAGCGGCACATTACTATCGCCCTGGCTGTGCTCGCGGTGATCGCCGCCGGCACGTTGTCCTATCTCTACGTGTCGTACGGCCGCATCATCGAAGCGCGACTCCACGGCGAGCGGGATCGCGCCATTCCGCGGGTGTTCGCGCGCCCGCTCACCCTGCAGGCGGGCCAGAGCCTCAGCCAGTCGGAACTGATCGCGCGGCTCAACGACGTGGGCTACGCGCAACGCGCGCGCGTGGAGCGCCCCGGCGAGTTCGCACTGGACCGCCATCACGTGGTGATCCTGTCGCGCGGCGGCGATCAGGCGGGCCGGCTGGTGACCGTCTCGTTCCCCGAGCCGCCGGCGCCGAAAAAACGCGCGGCCAAACCACCGCCACCGCCGCCGGCACGCATCACCCGAATCCAGGTCGGCGCGCGCGCCATCGAGCGCGTCACGCTCGATGCGCCGCTGCTGACGGCGCTGATGACCGGGTCGCGCGAGAAGCGGCGACGCGTGGCGCTCGAGACGATTCCGGCTCGCATGCAGGAAGCAGTGCTGGCGATCGAAGATCGCCGGTTCTATTACCACCCCGGCATCGACCCCATCCGCATCGTCGGCGCGATGTTCACGAATGTGTTCGGCGACCGTCCGTACCTGGTCGGCGGCAGCACCATCACCCAGCAGCTGGCCCGCAACTTTTTTCTGTCCGAGCAGCTCGCCGTCGAGGCGCAGACCCGGCAGCGTTCGTATCGCCGCAAGATTCTCGAGCAGTTCATGGCGCTGATCCTGGAGATCAAGGCGACCAAGGAAGAGATTTTCGAGCTCTACCTGAACGATGTCTATCTTGGTCATCGCGGCTCGTTCGCGCTGCACGGTGTGGCCGAAGCGTCGAAGATCTATTTCAGCAAGGACGTGCGCAATCTGACGGTGTCGGAGGCGGCGCTGATCGCCGGCATCATTCAATCGCCGTTCAATCACTCGCCGTTCAACAATCCCGATCGCGCTAAGGACCGCCGCGACGTGGTCCTGCGCGCGATGGTCGACGCCGGCTATATCACCAGCGACGCCGCCGATCGCGCGCAGAACGAACCGATCGCGGTGGTGGCCCGCGCCGTGGACAACGAGGCGCCGTACTTCGTGGATTACGTCGGTGAAGTGCTGGACACTACCTTCCCGGGGGCGGTGTCGAAGGCTGGCGCGCTGGATATCTACACCACGCTCGACTTGAATCTGCAACGTCACGCGCAAGACGCCGTGCGCCAGGGCATCACCGCAGTCGACACCATTCTCGCCAGGCGCAAGCGCGGCCCGCGGCGAGTCGCACAGGCCGCGCTCGTGGCGATCGATCCACGCTCCGGCGAGATCCTCGCCTTCATAGGCGGCCGCTCCTACAACCAGTCGCAGTTCAACCGTGCGATCAGTGCGCGGCGGCAGATCGGATCCACCTTCAAGCCATTCGTGTATCTGGCCGCGTTCGAAAAGGCGGCAGAGGATGGCATCAGCGATATGACGCCGGCGACGTTGATTTACGACGAGCCGACGACGTGGACCTACGACAATCAGGAGTGGTCGCCTCGCAATTACGACGGCGAATACGACGGCGCCATCACCTTGCGGCGCGCGCTCGCGATGTCGAGGAACATCGCCGCCGTGAAGGTGGCCGAACAGACCGGCTACGACCGCGTCGTGTCGATGTGGAAGAAAGCCAAGATTGGCGCGGTCGACCAGGTGCAGCCGTATCCGTCCGTCGCGCTCGGCACGCTCGAGCTCACGCCACTCGAAGTGGCCGAGGCCTACACGATCTTCGGCGGTCAGGGCCGCATTCGACCGCTGCGTGCGCTGCTGAACGTCACGAGCGGCGAGGAGAGCGTGCGGCCGAAGAACGAGGCCGGTCCGGTCGTGGCACGACCCGCCGCCGCCTACCTGGTCTTGCACATGATGCGGAGCGTGCTGAACGAAGGCACCGGCGCCAGCGCGCGCAGCAACGGATTTACGCTCGATGCCGCCGGCAAGTCGGGCACGACGAATGACCTGCGCGACGCCTGGTTCGTCGGCTTCACGCCGGAGCTGCTCACCGTGGTCTGGGTGGGGCTCGACGACAATCAGCCGCTTGGCCTGAGCGGCTCGCAGGCGGCGCTGCCGATCTGGACGTCGTTCATGAAGAACGCGCTGGCCGGACGCTCGAGCCGTGAATTCGATGCGCCCGACGGCATCACCTTCGTCGAGATCGATCGCGACACCGGCAGGATCGCCACGCCCACGTGCCCGCGTGTGACAAACGAGGCATTTCTGTCCGGCACCGAACCGTCAGTGATCTGCGAGCTGCATCGGTTCCCGTAGGGCACCCACCGCTTTAGCGGTGCCACGTCGTCTCGGCACCCCTAAAGGGGCGCCCTACGTTTAGGTCGCGTCACCTCAACACCCTCAAGGGGTGCCCTACGTATAATGAACTCGTGAATCACGAAGTCTTTGCGGCGCTCGGCGAAGCCCTGTCGCGCGGCGAAGAAGCGGCACTGGTCACGATCGTGTCGTCGAACGGATCCACGCCGCAACGGGTTGGCGCGAAGATGCTCGTCTTCGGAGACGGCCGCATCGTCGGCACCGTTGGCGGCGGCTGTTACGAACACGACGCGATTGGCAAGGCCAGGCAGGTGTTGCAGACGCGCAAGCCCACCACCGTGAAGTACGACCTCAACGACGACTTCGCGGAAGAAACGGGCCTCGTGTGCGGCGGCCAGATGGAAGTGTTCATCGAGCCGATTGAAGCGTCGCCGGCCGTCTACATCTTCGGCGCCGGCCACGTCGGCTTCTATCTGGCCAAAATGGCGCATGAGGCCGGGTTCGGCGTCCACATCGTCGACGACCGCGCGGCGTTTGCCAATGCCGAGCGGTTTCCTTTTGCCGCCTCGGTAGTGGTCGACGACATTCCGCAGTGGCTGGCGCAAACCTCGCTGCCGTCCACCGCCTACGCCGTCATCGTCACGCGCGGCCATCGCAACGATCTCGACGCGCTGCGAGCGCTCGCGCCCCGTGAACTGCGCTACATCGGACTCATTGGCAGCCGCGCCAAAGTGGCCAGACTCTACGACCAGCTGCTCGCTGAAACCAATCTCGACCCGGGACTCCTCGAGCGCATTCACGCGCCGATCGGTCTCGACCTCGGGGCCGTGACGCCGCAAGAGATTGCCGTCAGCATCACTGCCGAGTTGATCGCGGTCAGACGCGGCAAGGCCGAGGCCCTCACGTCCGCCTCGCTGCGATGGTTTCCCAACCTCAAGGCGCTTCGCTCCTAGTCCGTAACACGACGATTCTCACCATGAACGACGCCTTCGAGGTCATCGAAGGCGACGTGCTGGTGCGTGACGGTCGAATCGTGGATGTCGGCGCGGTCGCGGCGAACGAACGGGCCGATCGCACCATCGACGGCAGCGGCGCGTATCTCCTGCCGGGATTCATCCAGACGCACCTGCACTTGTGCCAGACCCTGTTCCGCGGTTACGCCGATGATCTGGCCCTGCTCGACTGGTTGAAGACGCGCGTCTGGCCCATGGAGGCGGCGCACACGCCGGCGTCACTGGCCGCCGCGGCGCGGCTGGCCGCGTCGGAGTTGATTCAGACGGGAACCACGACCGTCCTGACGATGGAGACCGTGCACGATACCGACGCGGTGTTCGACGCGCTCGAGCCGATGGGCCTGCGCGCCGTGGTCGGCAAGTGCATGATGGACGCCGATGCCGCCGTGCCGGCGCGGCTGATGGAAGACACCGCGCGCTCGATCGACGAGAGCGTCGCGCTGGCGAAGCGCTGGCATGGCCGCGCCAAGGGTCGATTGCGGGCGGCGTTCGCGCCGCGATTCGCAGTGTCGTGTTCGCGCGAGTTGCTCGAGGCGGTGGCCGCGCTGTCGCGCGAACATCAGCTGGTCGTGCATACGCACGCGTCGGAGAATCGCGACGAGGTCGCGTTGATCAAGTCCCGTACCGGCCGGAAGAACATCGACTACCTCGCCGACACCGGGCTGACCTCACCGCGATTGTGCCTCGCGCATTGCGTCTGGGTGGATGAGCACGAACAGGCCGTGATGGCCGAGCGCGAGGTCAAGGTGCTGCATTGCCCGGGCTCGAACCTGAAGCTTGGCTCGGGGCTGGCGCCGGTCGTTGAAATGCGCGGCAAAGGCATCTCCGTGTCTCTCGGCGCCGACGGCGCCGCCTGCAACAACCATCTCGACATGTTCGAGGAAATGCGGCTCGCTGCCGTCCTGCAGTCGGTGCGATTGAAACCCGGCGCGCTCACCGCTCGCGACGTGGTGCAGATGGCCACGCGCGAGGGTGCGCGGGCGCTCGGGCTCGAGCACGAGATTGGCAGCATCGAGGTGGGCAAACGCGCCGATCTGATCCTCATCGAGGGTCAGGGGCCCGACCCCTACTCCACGATCGTTTATGCCAGCCGCGGCAGCAGCGTTCGCACGACGATCGTCGACGGTGAGGTCCTGATCAACGATTTCCGGCCAGTTCTGTGGGACTCGGCCGAGATCGCGGCGTCGGCGCGGGCCGAAGCGACGGCACTCGCCCGTCGAGCAAACCGTTTCTGAGAACTTACGTCTATTATGTCGTGACACGACATATCGTGTGACGCCATATGACGACGATTAGACGCGACCCTGCTCCGCATCTGCCGCTGACGCCGGCGGCGTTTCACGTGCTGCTGGCCCTGGCCGACGGGCCGAAACACGGCTACCTGATCATGAAAGAGGTCGAAGACCGCACCAGCGGTGTGGTGCAACTCAGCACCGGCACCCTCTACGGCCTCATCAAGCGGTTTCTCGACGACGAAGTGATCGTCGAGCTGCCGGCCGAGCACGAGGGGAGCGAGCGGCGGCGGCCATACAAGCTGACACCGTTCGGACGCCAGGTCGCCCGCGCCGAAGCGGCGCGCCTCGAGCAACTGGTTTCCGCCGCGCGTGGCGTGCGGCTGCTCCCCGAGCGAGGTTAATGATGGCGCGCCGCATTCATGCCCTGCTGTTGCGGACCTTGCCGCGCGGATTCCGGGAGGAGTTCAGCGCGGAAATGCTGCAGTCGCTGACGGCCAGCCGTCGATCGCTGCTCGCCGACGGCGTCGATGTGCTTCGCCTGGCAATGCGGCTGCGGCTCGATCAGTTCCTGATGGATCTGAAACATGCCTGCCGCGGCTTGTGGCGGCAAAAGACATTCACCGTGACCGCGATTGCCACGCTCGCCCTGGCGCTGGGGCCGGCCACCGCGGTGTTCTCGCTGTTCAACGGCGTGCTGCTCGACCCGTTGCCGATGGCGCGCGATCTCGATCGCGTGGTCTACGCCTTTTCGGCCAATCCGGCGCGCGATCGACACGGGTTCCCCTGGAGCGAATTGAATTTCGTGGACCATCGGGAACGGAAAGCCGGTCTCGCGCATTTCGGCGCCATCACCACAACCAGCGCCACGATCGGCGGCGAGCAACCACAACAGATGCTGGGCGCCTGGGTGTCGGAGGATATGTTCGACGTTCTCGGCGTGTATCCGGTGCGCGGGCGCAAGTTCGAGCCTGCCGACATGCAGCCCGGCGCGGCACCGACCATCATTCTCGGCCACGAGTTTGCCTCGACGCGCTTTCCCAACGGCAACGCGGTGGGTCAGACGCTGGTGGTCGATGGCCGGCCGACGGCGGTGATCGGCGTGCTGCCGCGCGGATTCGACTTCCCTGCGGGCGACGGCAACTTCTGGCAGCCGATGATCGTCGACCGCGCCACGTCGAATCGCGCGCAAACCTATTTGAATACCGTCGGCCGGCTCGCCGACGGCGCGACGATCGCCGAGGTCGAGCAGCAAATGAATGCCGTGGCGGTCGATCTCGAGAAGCTGTACCCCGCCAGCAACTCCGGTCAGCGCGTCGAGATCACGCCCGCGTCGGCACACTTGACACGCCACGCTCGCCGCACCGTGACGGTGCTCGGCTTTGCCGCCATCGCCATTCTGCTGCTCGCCTGCACGAATGTGGCAAGCCTCCTCGTGGTTCGCACGGCCGGGCGACAGGGTGAGCTCTCGGTCCGCACCGCGCTTGGTGCCAGCGCGTCGCGTTTGTCGCGACAGTTGCTCATCGAACACCTGGTGCTCGCCTTGGCCGCGTCGCTGCTGGCCATGCTCGTCGCTGGAGGGTTGCTGCAGTTGCTGGGCCTGAGCGAGTTGATTCCGGCACGGCAGATAGGCCGCGCGACGCTTGGCGGCAGCACGCTGGCGTTCCTGTTTGGTTTGACGCTCGTCATCGCCGTGTCGCTCGGCTGGATGGTGTCTCGCCGTGCGATGCGGGCCGCGAGCGTCACCGCGACCGAACGGTCACAATCGGCGTCTCGCGACCTGGTCCGCTTGCGCCAGGTCCTCGTCAGCGTCGAAGTCGGCGCCGCGGTGGTGTTGCTGCTGGCCGCCGGCCTGCTGCTGCAGAGCGCCGCGCGTCTGCTCGCGGTGGATCCAGGCTTCGAGACCGGCAACGTCATCACCTTCCAGGTGACGCTGCCCAACAGCGCGTATGCGGAGCCTGCGGCGCGAGTGCGATTCATTGAGTCGCTCGTCGATCGCCTGAGGCAGATTCCGGGCGTGCGGACCGTTGCGTCTGCGGCCTACGCGCCGATGGGCTCGATGCGCGCCACTCGCCGGTTCGCGATCGACGGAGAGCCGCTGCCAAAGCCCGGGACCGAGCCGCTCGCGATCGATCTGCCAGCGAGCCCCGGCTACGCCTCGATGATGGGATTGCGAGTCATCGAAGGCCGCTGGATCGATCAACGCGATCGGCCCGATTCAACCCCGGTGGTCGTGGTGAGCGAATCGTTCGTCACGCAACACCTGCCCGGCCAGAACGCGATCGGCAGACGCCTGCGGTATTTCACCAGCCGCCCTGGGCCGCAACCACCGATGCCGGAGATCGTCGGTGTGGTGTCGGACGTACAGCAGTTCAACCTGACGGAAGCCGCCGCGCCGCAGATGTACATCCCGCATGCGCAGCGGGCATGGGCATTCGCGAATTACTTCATCCAGACGTCGGGCGATCCACGATCGGTGATGACCAGCCTGCCGGCTGCGATGCACGCCATCGATCGCGAACGGCCCATAGAACGGCTGCAGACGCTCGACGACATCGTCGATGGCAACTCGGCCGATCGCCGCGCATTGGGGGCGTTGATTGCGCTCGCCGCCGTGATTGCGCTGATGATCTCGGCGATCGGCGTGTATGGCGTCACGGCCGCCAGCACCGCCGCACGCCGGCGGGAATTGGCCATTCGCGCGGCAATCGGCGCGAATCAGCACCGCCTGATGAGGTTGGTGGTGAGTCAGGCCCTGGCCGCCGCGATCATCGGGGTGGGGACCGGAATGGCAGGAGGCGTGGCGGCATCGAGCGTGCTCGAGTCCGTGCTCTTCGAGGTGCAGGCGCGCGATCCAGTCACCTACATCGCCGTGGCGCTGGGACTGCTCGCCATCTGCGGGCTTGCGACCTATGTGCCTGCAAGACGAGCACTTACGATCAGTCCTGCCGTCGCGTTGAAGGAGCCATAGGTCCGCCGGCGAACGGCCGCCCCGGTGGTCGCGTGCTAGACTGTTAGCAGTCTGATTCAGCGAGTGCTAATAGCGAATGTCTGGTCCGGCTCTCTCTGACCGCACGCGCCGTATTCTGGCGACGCTGGTTCGCGCCTATATCGAGACAGGCGAACCCGTTGCGTCGGCGACGCTTGCCCATCGAGCCGGCGTGAATCTTTCCTCTGCCACGGTTCGCAACGTGCTGGCCCAGCTCGAAGAGCTCGGCCTGGTGTGGCAGCCGCATACGTCGGCTGGCCGGGTGCCCACCGACGCCGGCTATCGTTTTTATGTCGACATGCTGCTGGATTCACGGCGCTCGACGAAGGACGCGTCGGCCGTGGAAGCGCGTCTGCGTCAGGAAGCGGGCGACGATCCGCTGATGGACGATCTGCTGGCCTCGACCTCGCACGTACTGTCGGAAGGAAGCAGAAGCGTGGGGTTCGCGATTGCGCCGCCCAACGCCCAGGCGCTGTTTCAACGCATCGAGTTCGTGCCGATCAGCGGCTCGCGCATCCTCGTGGTGGTGATCGCCAGCGGCAATCAGGTGTCGCAGAAGACGGTCGACATCGGCGAAGCGGTCAAGGCGTCGGAATTGGTGCAGGCGGCAAATTATCTGAACGCGGAATTCTCGGGCCGCGCGCTGGAAGAAGTGCGTGCAGGCGTCACGCAGCGACTGCAGGAAGAGCGCTCGCTCTACGACCAGCTCCTCAAACTCGCGCTGCGTCTCGCCAGCAGCTCGTTTGAGAATCTCGAACGGCCGGCCTCAATCGTCATCGACGGCACGTCGACGATGATCGAGGAGGTGGCGCACGCCGCCGGGATTTCGGCCTCGACGCTGCGCACGCTGTGGCGCATGGTCGAAGAGAAACAGCGGCTCGTGCGTATGCTCAACGAGTACATCGACGGGCCCGGGCTCACGGTGGTGATCGGCGCCGAGCACAGCGACCCCGAGCTGCGCCCGTTCAGCCTGATCGCGTCAACCTACTTCGATGGCCGCAGCACCGGGACCGTCGGCGTGATCGGCCCCACCCGGATGCGCTACAACAAGGCCATTTCCGTGGTGGACATCGCCGCGCTGGCAGTCGCGCGCGTCCTCCGCGACGTCAACTAAGATCGACGTTAGGCCCATGAACGACCACGGACACGACCCACAAGATACGACTGCGGCGGCGGAGGATGCCGCGCCGGAGACCGGCGGCCGGTCCCCGGCCGCCGACGCGTCTCCAACCGACGCCCTGCAACGCGAACGCGACGATCTCTACGACCGGTTGCTGCGCAAGACCGCTGAGTTCGATAACTTCCGCAAGCGCGTCGACCGCGATCGGAGGGAGATGATCGAGTGGGCGGCTGCCGATGTGCTCGGAGATCTGCTCGCGATCGTCGACGACTTTGACCGCGCGCTCGCCGCCGACGCGCCTCCCGAGGCGCAGGCCTACAGGAGCGGCCTCGAACTGATTCAACGCCAGCTCGCTGACCTGTTGAAGAAGCGGGGCGTCACGCCGATCGACGCGCTTGGCGCCGACTTCGACCCGCACTTGCACCAGGCGGTGGCCTACGAGGAAGTGGACGGCGCACGCGAAGGCGAAGTGGTGGACGTGATGGCGAAAGGCTACAAGCTCGGTGACCGTCTGCTGCGCCCGGCCATTGTCAAGGTGGCAAAGGCATCGTGAGCAAGCGCGACTACTACGAGATTCTCGAGATTGCTCGCACCGCCACCGATCAGGAGATCAAGAGCTCGTACCGCAAGCTCGCGTTGAAGTACCACCCCGACCGCAACCAGGGCGACAAGAAAGCGGAAGACCGATTCAAGGAAGCGGCCGAGGCGTACGCCATTCTCAGCGACGCCGACAAGCGGGCCCGCTACGACCGCTTCGGGCATGCCGGCGTTGGCGGAGCCGCGCAAGGGTTCGATCCGTCAAAGTTCAGCGACTTTGAAGACATCTTTTCGGGCCTTGGCGACATCTTCGGCTTCGGCAGCGGTGCGCGGCGGGCCGGACCGCAGCGCGGCGCCGATCTGCGCTACGACCTCGAGATCAAGTTCGAGCAGGCCGCCAAGGGCACCGAAACCACAATCCAGATTCCACGGCACGAGGGCTGCGAAACCTGTCACGGCAGCGGCGCGGCGCCGGGGACCTCGCCGACGTCATGCCCGCAGTGCCGCGGCAGCGGACAGCTGCGCTATCAACAGGGCTTCTTCACGGTGGCGCGGACCTGCGGCCAATGTCGTGGCGCCGGGAAGGTGATCACCAAACCATGCCAGCCCTGCGGCGGCCATGGCACGGTCGAGAAGATGCGCAAGTTGACCGTGAAGATCCCGGCCGGTATCGCCACCGGCCAGCGCATCCGATCGGCCGGTGATGGAGAAGCCGGAACGCTCGGCGGGCCGCCTGGCGATCTGTATATCGTGATCTTCGTCCGCGAGCACGAATTCTTCCAGCGTGACGGTAGCGATCTGCACCTCACGCTGCCGCTGGCGTTTACCACGCTCGCGCTCGGCGGCGACGTCAAGGTTCCGGGACTCAACGGTGAAGAGGCGCTGAAGATCCCCGAGAGCACGCAAACCGGCACCACGTTCCGTCTGCGCAACAAGGGCATGCCGGATGTGTCGGGCCGCGGCCACGGCGACCTGCTGGTGACGGTGCAGGCCGTGACGCCGAAGAAACTGACCAGGGATCAGCGCAAGCTGCTCGAACAGCTCGCCGCATCTTTACCGGAGCAGAAAATCACGCCGTCGGGCCGCGAAGACGAGGACGACCGCGGCATCTTCGGCAAGGTGAAAGACATCTTCGGCTGACGGCGGAGGCCCGGGCCGCAGAAACAGGGCCGCAGAAAGCGCAGAATGTTGCTTTCATGAAGGCCTGGCCGGCGCTTGTCCTGCGCGCGGAAGCGGTCGACGACGCCGAAGAAATTGTCGCCGCCGTCCTGACCGATTTCTCTCCAGTGGCCATACAGGACCTCGCCGAGCGTCCGCTCCCGCCCGGCGGTCTGTGGGATCCCACCTACCCGCCAATTCCGGATCCACCGCCATCGCCGCTGCACTGGAATGTCTGTTTCGCCGACGCGGGCGAACGCGATCGCGCGGCAGACGCGATTCATCAGGCCGTTCCTCATCTGTTGATCGAGCGCGTCGATCTGCCTGATGAAGACTGGGCGGCACGATCGCAGCGATCGCTGAACGCGATTCGCGCCGGCAGCTTCATCGTCGCGCCGCCGTGGGACGTTCCGGCTGACACGGCGGGCGCCACGGTGATTGTGATCGAGCCATCAATGGGCTTCGGAACCGGACATCACGCTACAACGCGGATGTGCCTCCGGCTGCTCGATGGGATCGAGGTCAACGATCGCACGGTGCTGGACCTCGGCACCGGATCAGGCGTGCTGGCCATGGCCGCTGCCTTGCGCCGCGCCCGGTCGGTTGTCGCAATCGATGTCGATGAGGACGCGATTCGTTCGGCGGAGGCAAGCGTTGCGTTGAATGAATTGCCCGCGACGATCACATTTCAGATCGCCGACTTTCGGACGCAGCCGCCGCCGTCCGCCGACATCGTGATCGCCAACCTGACCGGCGGGATGTTGATCTCGACCGCGCCGCAACTCGCCGGACTCGTCAACCACGACGGCCAGTTGATCATCAGCGGCTTCGATCGATCGGAACTCGATGCGGTGATCGTGGCGTTCTCAGCGCTCACGCATCAGCAGCGTCTCAGCGAGGACGACTGGGTGGCTTTACGCTTACGGGCGTCTGACTAACACGCGGCTCGGACGCTGCACCGCCCAGAATTGCGGGTCGGCGTCGATCCACTCTCGTGCTGGGAAACTCCATTCCGGCCGAACCGCGAGGACGTGCGCGCGCGGCGAATGCGCGCCGGCTTCGACGCGCGTGGCAAATGCGGCGACGGCGAACCGGACACCATCAGGCGTTTCGAAAACGGTTCCTGCCGTCTGTTCCGATCCGGATTCGGTGATCGAGAGATAGCGGCCCTGCCCCGGCTGCCAGGTCGCTCCCCTCGAGAGCTGCGGCCGCATTGACGCAAAGACGTCGCTCGCGTCGAACGTCCATGCCAGCTTCCGGGCGCTGTTGCGCTGCAGGTGATCCATCAGCTGCGGGTTCTTCATGTAGTCGAGCGCCACGCGCTTCTGTGCATCGGCCGACGCGTAGGCGTTGAACCACCACACCACCTTCGGGCCGGTGAGCGATTCCGCGCCAAGATACGGATTCGGGCAGCGCAACGTCATCGCGATGCGCGCGGTCTCCTGCTCGAGCGCGGCATAGTCGGCCTCGCAGCCAGTCTTGAGATGCTCGCGATAGATCTGAAGAATCATCAGCCCTTCCCAACTCTTTTTTCGGCGGCGGCCAACGCCGGGCGGAGCTTCGCCGCGAACATCGGCCAGTCCGAGTGCTCGAACGCGTCGATCGCCGCCCGCACGTCTGCCAGGTCTCGCGGCTCGGTGGCAATTTCCATCGCAATGATCAATTCCTGAACGACGTCCTCGGCGCCGCCGTAGTGCATGCGCGGCCGCGACAGCAGTCGATACACCTGTCCGAGGGGCCCGTCGGTGGCATCCGCGAGCGCCAGGTATCGCCGCATTTCCTGCGGGTCGGACATGGTGGTGTGCCTTGTTGGGGCTTTCGGCTCCAGGCACAATTCCCTTTAACTGCACGGTTTGACACCGTGTCCCGGGAATCTGACTTCCGAATGCCCGTCCTACGTTGCGAGCCTCGCTCCCCACTCCGCGGGATCGACGTCGCGGATGTTTTGCGAAAACGTCCACCAGTGACCGCCGATGTCTTTGGCCGTGTATTGCCTGACACCGAACGGCATGTCTTCCGGTTCCTTCAGGATCACCGCGCCGGCCGCCCTGGCGCGGGCGAGGTGCTGGTCGACGTCGTCGATGTGCACGGTCGCATACTGCGACACGGTGCTGCCGCCATCGGGGGCGCGAAACGGGCCGCCTT
>Ga0187893_10003511_pt1 | contig 31661 bp, 16 predicted proteins | sample MA1701074metaG_FD_139574 | JGI IMG/M metagenome (GOLD analysis project Ga0187893, IMG submission 139574) | White microbial mat communities from a basaltic lava cave in the Kipuka Kanohina Cave System on the Island of Hawaii, USA - MA170107-4 metaG ...
GCCTACGGCGTTGCTACCGGGAACTGCCATGGACTCCCCTCCTCCAGGAGTCCCTTCTACCACACCGGGGTTTCGTAGTCTATTTCGTCACGCAAAAGCGGACGCGATCTCTGAGACGGCCGGGTCCTCGTCTCTCGGAGTTCCTCAAAAGGTCGACCGGGTGAGTTTCGGGGCACTACCTAGGTCCGGAGACTGTTCCCTGCTCAAAGACGGGCGCCGGCTGTTCCTCGTAAAGGGGCTTGTACCGGCTGCTGCCGTCGGCGTCGTCCCGAACCCGCTTCCACCACGATCGGAATTCGGCGAGGTAGGCTTTGAGCGCGGCAAAGTAGACCTCCGGCTCCGCGTTGAGGCCGGCAGTAGGAAACCTTTGCAGGGCCTCCGGCATCTTTCCCGTTGATCGTCCGAGGTTTTCCAGAGCGACGCAATCCGCGGCAGCTTCGCCGGGTGTCACGTTCTTGCCAGGTAGGGATTCCAGATACGTTATCCAGATGTCGATCGCCTCGCGGATCCACTCGCGTCTGGGGCGTTCCTTGTTGGCGCTCCAGAAACGACGCACGTTTCGCTTGAACTCCTCCAGATCACCGGAGTTTTGCAGGAGTCGGGGGGGAAGACGGAATCCGGTAATGCTTTCGAGGGACATCGAGATTCGGACGGACGCCGAAGGGAACTTTACGCTGCGCGTGGTCGCGACTTCCTCTGTCAGCCGGCCGATTTGCTGACGAAGCCTTTGGTCCTGCGAGAGGTGCCGGTTGTGCGCCCACCATGCCGTGAACTCCTTCCGGTATTGCTCGACGTGAACCCTGCCTTCAACCTGCGTATGGCTCGGCATGAAAAACGTCAAGCCCGCCAGCTGGAGAATGATCGGGGTAGCATCCTCGCTGTGGGGGAGCCGTTCGACGCACCGATCTACTTCAGCAACCACGAAGTCGCGCGCCGAAATCTGCGAGTACTCCTTTGTCAGGGAACTCCGGTAGTGTCTCAGAAGGTCACGGACGAGCAGGTTTGAAGGAGCGCAGTCCGGGATGGTGGACTGCACGATGACCGAGTGCGTGCTCGTCACCCAGCCCATGACGGCCACGCGAGTCCCTTCGCCTTCGGTCCACGTGGACTCCAGAACTGTCTGCCCGTCGATCCCTTTGACGTAGAACCGTGCGTCTGCATGCCTCTGCCGGAGGCCGGTCCAGACGCTGGAGAAATCGTGCGCGATCCAGCGGGGATCCAAGTGCTTGCCAATGGAGGCCACGACGCTCCCGAGGGCGCCCGGGGCGGCGAATCGATACTCGATCGAGCTGCCTTTGCAGCATTTTGACCACACCAGTTCCTGGAAGACGCCAAGGTCGTCTCTCTTGTCGGCCGTATCGGGGTGCTGCCGCAGCCCGGCAAAATCTCGAGGAGGTTTCCAAGAGTCCCACGGTTGAACCGCGGGATGGGGAGCCGGCGTGGAAACGGAGGGCGGGTCTTTGGAGCAGCCGACCCAGGGCACGGCCATCAAGACCTGAACCGCCCAGGTTTGAAGGCGCACGCGAACTGATGAGGACATCGGGCTACTTTTTCATGTCCAGCATGTCCAGGATGAACGTGTCGAAACTTGCCATGTTGAGCTTGTTCGCCGCTTGAAGGGCCGCCTTCCGCTTGTCGGCTTTGCCGAGAGTAATTTCCCTCATGGCCTTGGCGGTTCCGGCGTAACCGATGACGAGCGGAACCTGCATCTCGCGTTTGGACAGCCCGCCGTGACCGTGCTCGGACTCGCGGAAGAATTGAACGCGGCTGGCAACGTCCGCATGCCACTTGGGTATCAGCATGACGTCCCCGCTCCGGATGAAGGATGCCGCTTTGAGATGATCGACCCAATTATCCACGTACTCGGGCCGAGGATTTCTTGCGGCCCACGCATCGAGGGACGTCGGGGGATTCGCCACCGGATTTGACAAGGTTTTGCTGGTCTCGTACACCTGATAGGGGGCATTGAAGCCGTCTGGACCCGTCGAATCCCGCACCAGGATCATGTCCAGCTTGCCGGCGAATCCCGTACCGATCTTGCCAGCGTTGGCGCGCAGAAAGATGTCTGCAATCCCCAGGACTGACGAGAAACTCGGCTGGACACCCCAGCCGGCGGGGAAATCTCTGACGAACACTTCGGCCATGATGTCGTGGTAAGTCACCACGAGGTGCAGTTCATCGATACTCCCGGTGACCCGGTCCTTCAAGAAGTCGGGGTCCGAGAAGACTTTGTACCCTTGGGAGGTCAGGAGCGGAACCATTTCGGTCTTGAAGTCGATCACGTTGGCCGGATCCTTGGAAAGCCGGGTTGTTCCATGATCCGAAAAGATGGCGAAGGTGACGTATTCCCTGAGCTTGTTGTCGAAAGCGGTGATGACACCGGCGCCTTGGACCAGATTGTTGCCGAGGTACTCCGTCAGGACGGTGTCATTGCCCGCAGCGTCATGGGCGAAATGGTCATAGCCGCTGAACCACACGTAAAAGTGGCGCTGACTCTTTCCTTTGGCGCGTTCACGGGCCAGATCGAACGTGTTTTGATCGAGAGCTTCCGCCTTACTCTCTTCCCGGGCCATCGCAAAGCTCAGGTACGCATAGAGCGTAAAAAGGTCCATGTTCAAGAGCTCTTTGCTGATTCTATGGTACTCGCCGGTCGTTCCGATCTGCCCGCCTTCACCGCCGCCGCCGATCAGGCCCTCTCCAATCGGCGGAAAGTAGTTGGCCGTGAAGACCGCCCAGGAGCCCTTGTCGTGCTCGGAAGTCACGTTCATGAATCCGCCCCGCTTGAGCGTGGAGCTTGCGGCAACCTGATTCGCGAGCGCCGCCATAATGCAGTTGAAACTGTCCAGGGTTCGCGGGTTGGCGCCCGCAGCGAGCGCGAAATGCCTTCGGGTCGTCGGCTTCGCCTTCACATCCAGGAACGCCTGAAGGTACGGAAGGGTCAAGGGGGAATCTCGCAGGAAGAGTTCCGTTCTGGCGCCGGTTTCACGAGGGGTTTTTCCATCCAGAATACTGCCCACGGCGGTGTAGGTGACGGACGGATAGACGCTCTGGACGTTCTGAATCTCCGTCGCGCGAACGGTGCCCAGGGCATCTTTCAGGAGGTCGTTCTCAATTCGGAATTTGGCGGTCGAGTAGATGTCCTGGCCCATTCCGTCTATGCCGATAAGCACGATAAGCGGAGGGACGGTCTTCTTCTTTTCCGCTTGGAATTCCATCGGGGTGACGAGTTTGCCTTCGAGGAGCGTTTCATTGGGACAATGGAGTAGCTTTTGTCCGGCGGGGGTTTCGGTTCCCGTTGGAACGCTCCCCCCCAGGGAGAATGGGGCCACGCAGAGCGTCGGGTCCGAGCGCCTGATAAGGAACCTGCCTTCAGGGCCGGGCTCGGCGTTTGTTAGGTCGAGCGTTAACTGAAGCGGGAGAAGCACTCCAGGGGGCACGGGGGCCGGGCCGCCGTCGAGCGCGACCGATTTGATGGAGGCGCTCGCCTGCGGCGTGCCGATGGGCAGCCGCGCCTCCAGAAAGATTTCGAACTCCGGGGCGCCCGTCTGGATCCCCCCGTCCGGGTCAAAGAAAGGCGCGTGCGGAATGTAGTCGCGGGGCTGAAGGATCTGTTCGTAAGGAGTTCCCGAAATCGCTATGGGTTCACCTTGGGAATCCCTCGCCAGCGTTCCGTCGGCGTTCTTCTGGAACCCGCGTCGAACGATGGCAACTTCGGTGGGTGCGACGACGTAGCTGTGCAGAAAATTCCCCGGGGACGAGATGGCATACAGGGCGATAATGGCGGGAGTGTTCTTCGGGCCCTTCCTGTACTTGATTGTAACGCTGGAGTTTTGTCCAGTGAGCTGAGAGTCCGCGACTCGAATATCTCCGTTGGGTGCAAAATCAATCGGGCGGAAGTCTCCCGTCCCCGGCAGGAGTGAACCTTCGCCGGAGGTCACGCACATGCGCATGATGAAGTTTCCGCTTTCAATGAGCATTCCGAGATCCTGGGGCATGAGCGTGTTTGTGAGAGCCACTTGAGCTTGCGGAGGGGTGAACGTGACTGTGGAGGGCGTTGATTGAGGGTGGAGGATGTCCCCGGAGGCAACGGCGGATTCGATCGGCTTGTCATTCTCGTCCTTGTAGCGGGGCAGGAAGCCCCGCAGGAAGATGGTTTGAGGGAATTGCGCCCCGTCGGAAATTCGGAACGCGAATTCGGCCTTCCCGTCGTCATCCGTCAACGCATATTCCGGCACGAAGAAACCGATGTGGGAAAAATCAGAGAGCGCTTGCCCGCTGGCGTTCACGATCCCAGGCCTGACGACGACATTCTTCCTCGGAGCCCCGGTATGATCCTTGGCTCTGAAGATTCGCGGGAGCGAAAGCGCCCCTCCAGGCAAGCCGTAGTGTCCCACTTCGACATTCTCGATCACCGGAACGGGCGTCGGCAGTAGCTCGACTGTCGGATTTTTGCCGGTCACGCTGAACTCGACCGACGCATTGGCGTCGGACTGGGCCGCTGTGACGCGGATCCGATTGGCACCTAGCGTAGGGATGAAGCTGATCCCTGCCATTCCGCCGCCGTCCGTGCCCCAATTCTTTCCCTCAAAGGAACCTACGATCTGTCCATCGCCCTCGATCACCTGGAAGAGAAGTCTGAACTGTTCCACGGGAACTCCGTTGACGGTCGCCTGAACCACCAGGCTATCCTTGAGCACCTCATCGACCAGCCCTTCCTGGCCGTCTCCCTTGACTTTCGTAAGGACGAGGGTTTCACCTTCCGCTGGAGGGGGCGGCGGGGGAGCACCTTGCGCCTCGAAAACGGAAGTTGCCGCAGCCAGGTTTCCCGCAGCGTCCGTAGCGAAGATGTGCAGGGTGTTCGTCCCTGGAGACGCAGACAAAGTGGCGGTCAGGGTAATCTGATTCGGAAAGCCGAATGAATTTAGGCCGCCCTCGGCACGGGTCACGCTGCTCGTGATGTCTACGGTGTTCAGGAGAACGGTGATGGACCCTGGAACGACCCCGCTTCTCTCGTCAAGGGCGGTGGCGTCTAGGGGTACGGCGAGCGAGGCAAAAGCACTTCCTGGGAGCGGCGAGCTGAGATTGATCACGGGGGTGACACTGTCCACGACGAATCCTGAATCGGAGCTCGCCGAGTTCCCGGCGTTGTCCTGTGCGGTCACCGAGACCGCGTTCGAGCCTTCGCCGAGGTCGAAGGTTGGATCGAAAGTGACGGAGCCGTTATTAGGATCGTCCAGGGTCACCGAGGCAGGCACCACGACGCCGTTTAGCATCATGACAACGCTGCCGGCGTTCATTCCGGATCCTCCCGAGTCGGAGAGGTCCGCCGAGAGTTGAGGCCGGCGCGAAGGGGTGAAGCTTCCGTCGAGCGGAATGAGATTCGAGATAACTGGCGGCGTGGTGTCCGTGGGAGCGGCGACCACGCTGAACGACCATGTCAATAGGTTGGATGGGTTGGCCCCCAAGTCGCTCACCTGCGCAGATACGGTGTGCGATCCCAGCGATAGCGCCGAAGGCGTAAAGCTAAACCCAGTGGCGTTCACCGAAGCTGACACGGTGACGTTGTCAAGCTTGATCACGGCACTGGCGGTGTTGATTCCGCTTCCGGGCGACGGATCGCTCCATGCCGCAGAAATCGTGGGCGTTGTGTTGGTTGTTGAGGACCCATCCGGAGGCTGGGGCGAGGAGATGACGGGGGCCATCGTGTCCACGCGGATCGAGACCGCCGCCGATGCCGGCGAAGTTCCAGCGCCGCTCGTGGCGGTCGCAGTCAGGTTGTGCAATCCTTCGGCGAGGGCCGTCGCCGGCGTCATCGTCCAATTCCCCGCGACGCCAGAGACCGTCGTCCCATTCTCGCTCCCGTCAACGAAGAGTGTGATCGTGAGGCCGGACGAAGAAGAAGTCCCGGACACCGTGGGTAATGCCGTGTTCAGGATCGCTCCCGACGCCGGCGAGACGATGACCGGGGCAGGAGGCACGCCGGCCATAGGAGTAGCGTCAACCTCGTTCGAGTTGGGGCTCTCTCCCGCCGCGTTCTGGGCTGTAACCACGTAGAAGTAGGTCACCCCGTTCGTGAGGCCCAGGTCGGTGTGGTTCGTTCCGCCCGGGCTAGCGATCGTGACATACCCCGACCCCTGAGTCGTGGAGCGCTTGACATTGTAGAAGTCCGCTCCTGGTACGCCCGTCCAGGCGAGCTTCGCCTGCTGGTCTCCCTCTTCGACGAGCGAGAGAACCGGTGCCGCGGGGGCGGCTGGCGCCGCGAGTGAGGCGATCTCCGCCGCGGAGAGGACGCGGCAGTAGATCCGGGCCTCATCAATTCTCGCATGGATCCGGTTGGAGTCCCCGGTGTCCTGGGCGCCAATGGCGCCGACCGCAGGCGAGGTTGTGGGCATCGTGGGCTGAGAGAAGGCGACGTTCGCAGAGGCGATCTGGGCCCCGTCAAGGTAGATACGGATCGCGTTATGGCCCACATCGAGGGTCGCCGCGACGTGTCGCCAGACCCCGGGCTGGATTCCCGCGACGGCCGTCAGAGTCTGCTGCGCCTCCGAGTCCGTGGAGCGCCCCCCCGCAAATAGATCGGCCGTGCCCGCGGCCGTGCCTTTCACCGCCAACGCCAAGCGGGACGTGTTCGAAGGGCTCCCGCCCACCGCGATCGAAACAATTTCTCTGAACGCGCCCGAAGGCGGTACGGAACCCAGGTTGATCCATGCGGCTACCGTCGCGGCGTTCGCGCCTCGGCTCAGGATCGGCAAGTTGAGCCCCAGATCCGCGTAATCGTCAACCCCGTCCAGGCTCAGCGCGTTCCCCCGCAGGCCTGGCACGAAGCTCGCGCCGTTCTTGAGCGTGGCCGCGAGGCCGGTGGCAGACGAGTCCGACGCGACCGTCCCGGACGACTCGTCGAACTTCCAGTAGGCCTCCAGGCCGTCCCGCCCGGCAAGCTCCTGCACCTCGCAGGCCGTGAGCGCCCGCCCATAGACGCGCACGGCGTCCATGCTGCCCCCGAAGAAATTCGAGGTCCCACGATCTTGCGCGCCAAGAGCGATGCTCGGAGACCCCGTATTCGCCGTCGAAGGCTGCTGGAACGCCGCTGGAGCCGACGCCGCGAGGATCCCGTTGATGTACACCTCAAGGGTCCCTGCCTGGTATGAAACCACGCCGCACACGTGGACCCATTCCCCCACCACCAGCGAACTGTCATATAGTGTACTCTTCTGCGTTTCTCCATCCGCGCTTCGCCCCCCGAGGAAGACGTCTCCCGCCGAACTGGAGTCGCCCCGGAGGGCGAGGGCGAACCTGGAGACGTCGCTGGGGCTCCCCCCGATCGAAATGCTCGCGAGCTCTCGAAACTGCCCGGCCGGGATCACCGAGCTTGGCTTGATCCATAGCGCAACGGACGCACCGTTCACATTCCTCAGCAGTCCCGGCGCGCTCGTCACCTCCACGTAGTCGTCTACGCCGTCGAACTGGAGCGCGCCGCCGACCTGCCCTCCCGCGATCCAGCCGGCGTCGAGGCCGTTCTTGAGCGAGCCCGTGTTCTGGTTCCCGCTCGCGTCCGAGGCGACCAGGCCGCTCCCTTCATCCAGCGTCCAGTGCGCACGCAGCTCGTCGGCGCTCGCCAGCGCCTGGATTTCCGCGTCCGAGAGCGCGCGATTGTAGATACGCGCTTGGTCAAGAACTCCATGAAATGCGTTGCCCAGGCCGTCGTCCTGCGCCCCCAGCGCGGAGTTTCGGCAGGGCGTGTCCGCACTCAAGGCCGACGCGAATCCCACCCCGGTCGCCGTCGCGGCCACTTGCCCATCGATCCACACCTTGAGGGTGCTGTTCTGGAAGTCGACGACCCCGGCCACGTGGGTCCAGGTCCCGACCGCAACGCCCTGCGCGGTCGTGACGTTCTTCTGGCTTTCGGCATCGGTCGAGCGACCGCCGAGGAAGATCTGCCCGCCGGTCGAGCCCTCGCCCTTCAGCGAGAGGGCGATGCGGGACGTTTTCGTCGGCGACGAGGCCCCTACGGACAAGCTCACCAATTCCCGAAAATTGCCGGAGGGGATCACCGAGCCCGGCTTCACCCACAGGGCGACCGTTGCCGCAGGAGAGCTCCGGATCAGATTGCGGTTATCTCCCAAGTTCACGAAGTCGTCCACGCCGTCCAGGGCAATGCCGAAGCCCACGCGGCCGGGGGCAAACGCGGCGCCGTTCTGGAGCGAGGCGTGGAAGTCGCTGCCGCTCGAATCCCCGACCGTCGTCGCGCCGGAGCCTTCCGAGAAGTTGTATTCCGCCTGGAGTCCCGCGGGCGCTGCCGGGGTTAGCGATGCGGCCTGGCCGAGGCCGGCCAAGACGAGGACGCCGACGATTCCGCCGATCCGCTTCATAGCTCCATCCCTCTCGAACTGTGAAATCCAGGCTCTGGGGACGCGTCGAGAGGAAGCGGGGCAGACGGAATCCGTCCAGATCCGACCGGTCAAAGCTGCAAAGCGCGGGGTCGTCGAACGGCGGAGCAACCCTATTAGCTCTCGCCGGCCTCTCCTCCCAAGGCCCTCCCTTTCCCTACTGACCGACTTACTGAACGCTTCAAGATCGTCGGAGGGGGGAAAAATGTTGAAGGATCTTTACGGATCGACCTGTCCTTGTCCGCTCTCCTCGGTATGGTTGTCCGCCTTCTCATGAGCAGATGCGGCGGATGAGTGATCTTCGTTGGCCTCGCGGCTGATAAGAACGAAAGCCCAAAGGTCCGCGCTGCCCGGCGCGGTTAAGGCGAAGGGGCAAGGGGGAAGGGCGAAGGCGGGTTGGTACACTGAAAGGTCAATGGCTCGCCTCGCCCGCTCCGCGGGCTCGGCTCGAAGGGCGAAGGGGTTCGATCGGCTTCGACTACTCGACTACTCACGATTCCTTCGCGCCAGCGCGTCGCGGCGTTATCATGGGCCCGTGCAGCTCGAACTCGCGAAATCCATCGACTGGTCAAGAGCGGATACCCACGACCTCTCCGACGACGCGCTCCGTCTTGCGATCGCCGGAACTTTGGCCAACGCGCCCGGCGCGGTTGACGTCCTGGCCAAGCGCTTCGGCCGACGGTGCGTCCGCAAGATCATGGAGTCCATTTTCGGGAAGTACCCGGAAATCCCCGAAGGCGAGGTGGAGGAGATCGTCGAGGACAAGGCCGCCGACGTGGTCATGCAGGTCCAGGCCGGGAAACTCACCGAGTTCACCACAACTCCGAGCAACTACCTTTTCATCGCCGTCGACAACGAGATCAAGGACCGAGCCAAGAAGAAGGACAGGCACGAAGTCGCTCTGACCCAGCTCAGGGAGCAGCAGAATCAGGAGCGGGGGTCGGGTCTTGAACCCGTCGAATCCACCGACGCCTTCCTCATGACGGTCGCGCCGCCGCAGGCGCGGCCCCACCGAGTCGCGATCGGGCGTGAGATGCTTCGGGCGCTGGCCGCGCAGGTCGGCCGCTTGCCGCGGGCGCTCCGGCATGTCGCCGCCCGCACGCGCCAGGGAATGAACAACCGCCAGATCGCCGAGGATCTCAAGATCACCGAGGCGACCGTGCGGTCCCATTACCAGGACGCGGAGGATACTCTCAAGAAGTGGCTCGACTCAAACGGCGCGGTCAGCGCGTGGTACTTGCAGCGGAAGCCGCCCCTCGTCGGCGAGCATCATCGCGGAGTCCAGCGACAGTTCGTGACCACGTTCCTGACTTCGCTCTCCCCGCAGTGCTGGCTGGCGTTTTATGAAGTCCATCTGAACGGGAAGCGGCTCAGCGAGGCACGGAAGCTTCTGGGCGAGTGTCGGGCGGGCATGGAAGCGCTCCTCTCCTACGGCTATTGGGCCATGTGGCGGAAGGCCCAATTGGTCTTCCCCCGCGATTTCCTGCGGATGCTCCCTCCCCACCCCGCCTACGCCGACCACGCCGCGAAGTTCGCCTACTGGTAGGAGGCCAGTCTCTTCGTCCTTTCTCCTGAATTCCAAAGCTGAAATCCTAACCCTTTGAGAATCAAAGCCCTGCGGCTCGAAGACTTTTCTGTCGCTTCTCGTTTTGGGGCCCACGAATCAGCCCCTCCGACCGTCTCTAGGGGCGAAACCCGGGGGGAGCAGCGTTCCCACTCTGCGGCCCCGTTTTGGGTCCCTCAATGGCAGGACCCGTAACGGAAGCGCGAGGATTGCGGCCCCACCCTCCACCCTCCACCCGGCACCCCAGCACCTCCTGCGGACCCGATTCGCCGCTGAGGTCGCGCAATGGCCTTCCCACCCCGTCGCCGCGAGCCGACTCGGTTCGCGGATCACGATAGAGACCACCTGCCAGAAGGGGAAAACATGCAGCCAAGAACACCGCTCGAACATCAGCTCGTCTCGATGCTCGCCGCCAACCGCGAGGACGGCTACGAGACGCAACGGAAGCGATGCCAGGAACTCGCCGACGCGGCCCGCCTCCTGCACGATTACTTCGGGCTCCAGAAGTGGGCCAACCTCGGCGCCAAACACGTCGCCTACGTGGTCGAGCGGTGGAAGGAGGAGGACACCCACAGGCGCTCGATCGCGAACAAGCTCTCGCACTTCCGCTGGCTCGTCCGGAAGATCGGGAAGGCGAACCTGCTCCCGCGGTCGAATGAGGAGCTGGGCGTCGAGCCCGGCCCCCGCTACACGCGCGCCGGGAAGTTCGTCGTCCAGGAGCGGCTCGTCGAGATCCTGGGCGGCGTGACCGAAGTGCGGCTCCGGATGGCCATACTGCTGGGCCGGTACCTTGGGCTCCGCAATCGGGAGGCGATGCTCTTCCGGCCCTGGCGGGACTGGGACGGCGATCGCGTCTGGATCAAGCGCGGGACGAAGGGCGGTCGGCCCCGCTACCTCTTCCTCCACAACGCCAAGCAGCGCGAGGTCCTCGAAGAGGCGCGTGCGCTCGTAGGCGGCGGCGATGCGGCGCTCATCCCGACCGAAGCGCGGACGTTCAAGAGCTGGGCGGGGAAATGCTACGAGCGTCTTCGCGCCGCAGGCATGGGCCGCGAGACGGACATCCTCTTCCACGACTTACGCCGGACCTGGGCCGGAACCAGGATGGACTTCCTCATTAAGGTTCGGGGCCTCGATCGCGAGCACGCCGAGCGGATCGTCACCCGCGAACTCGGCCATAGTCGGAGAGAAGTCCTCCGCTGGTACTTGGAAGACCAGGACCTCATCGCCGCCGCGTAGTCGATCCTCCCCCACCGTCGCCTGGCCGTACCTGGCCGGGATGAAATAGATCGTTCCACCGTTTAGGGAGAACTGAATGGAAAAAAGCTGGGAGGGGGTAACAAAAAACCGCAGGTCCAAGAAGGAATCTTCCGAACCTTGCAGTCCCTTGCCTGTTGAAGTGGATGCCGGAGAACGACGCGCTCCGAAAAGCGGCGCGTCCTCACTGAGGTCCCGCCACGAAGCCAAACCCAAGGCCCCCGGCGCCAAGAAGCGCCCCCGCTACCGCGTCCGCTTGCGGCCCGTGCCGTCGCCCAAATACCCTGAGTACGCGAAGGACCGGAATCACCCCTTTGCCTCGATGGAGCCCGCGGAGCGCGTCGCCGAGATCGACCGCTTCCTCGGCCTCCTCTGGGCCCGGACGTGCCGCGAACGTAAAGAAGACACGAGCCGCCCACTCCGCGCGGCGGCTTAAGGAGGGAAGACCGCGATGCTAAAGAACATCGACGCCGCCCCGAAGAAAGGCCCGATCCACGTCGCCGCCTATGTCCGCGTATCGGATAACAAGCAGGCGATGAAGGAAGACGGCTCGATCGACACGCAGCTCGACTTCATCTCCAAGTTCTGCGAGATCAAGAGCGGAACCGACCAGAACTGGAGGCTGACCGAGCGGCTCGTCGAAGGCGAACAGGAGGGGAAGCGCCGCGGAAAGAGCGGAAAGAACACCAAGCGCCCCGCCTACCAGAAGCTCCTCCAGCTCGCCCAGGCGCGAATGATCGACGTGGTGGTGGTCACGCGCCTGGAGCGGATTTCGAGGAACGTCGCCGACTTCCTCCAGCTCGTCGCGACGCTTGAGCAGTACGACGTCAAGCTCGTCTCGCTCCGCGAGAACATCGACCTCACCACGCCCGCAGGCCGGCTCATTACCGTGGTCCTCATGGCCCTCGCGCAGTACGAACGGGAGATGACCTCGGCGCGCGTGCGGGACAAGATCCTCTGGCGGGTCGAGAAGGGGCTCCCCATCGGCCCCCCGCCCATCGGGATGAAGATGGTGGGGAAGATCTTCGGACCCGACGAGCGCTTTCTGCCGCACGTCCAGGCCGCCCAGACCCTCTACCTCGAACTCCAGAGCGTCGACCGGCTCATCCGGGAATTCCGCGAGCGGGGCTACCGCACGCCCTCCGGCAAGTTCTACGTGAAACCCGTTCTCTGCCGGATGCTGCGGAACCCGGTCTACGCCGGGAAGCAGGAGCACAAGGGCAAGCTCTTCGACGCCCTCTGGAAGCCCGTCCGGTCCTGGGAGATCCACGAGAAGATCCACGCCCTCATGGACCGGAACGACCGCCGGAACCACAGCGACCGCCGCCAGCCGCGCGAGTACGTCTACCTCCTCCAGGGACTCCTCCGCTGCGGGCGCTGCGGCCACAAGATGTCCCCCAAGCCCGGAAAGGGCCGGAGCGGAGAGTACTACCACTACTACCACTGCGTGGCCGCCGAGAAGTCGGCCGGCGGCGCGTGTCCCAAGCGGTACGTCCCGGCCGAGGCCCTCGACCACACGGTCCTCGCATTCCTGAAACAGCTCCACCTTAAGCCCGAACGGATCCGCGCCGCCTCCGAGAAGGCGAACGAGTCCACGTCCGAGACCCTCTCCAAACTCAGTGCCGACCTTGAGCGGGTGAAGATCCAGCTCGCCAGCGTCCGGACCAAACTCGGCCGCTTGGTCGATGTCGTGACCGAAGGCGGCAAGGAGGCGATGGCCTCGATCCGCGAACGGATGCGGGCGCTCGAATCGGAGCGGTCGGAACTCGAAGCGACGGAAGCGCGGCTCAAGAGCGAGCTCGCCGCCGAGCAGACGCAGGAGATCGTCGCCGCCGATCAGATCAGGGCCCTGACCCACTTCAACCAGATCGTCAAGGCGAACGAAGACAAGCCCGACCGAATCAAGGCGATCATTCCGCGCTTCGTCGACTACGTGATCCTTCACGAGGAAACGATGGGCGAGGGCCAGCTCGAAGTGGGGATCTTCGGAGATCCGATCGCGCTGGCGCCCGAAGTCGAATGGCCTGTCGGCGAACCCGAGGACGGTCCCGGGTTCGCCGGAGCGTCTCAGGTAGTGGGCGCGGAGGGATTCGAACCCCCATCCCTTTCGGGGCCGGATCCTAAGTCCGGTGCGTCTGCCAGTTCCGCCACGCGCCCCTGAAAAGCCTAGTGATCCCGGGGAACCCCATTATAATATCGGCCGCCCGGCCGCTCCCCCGGGCTTCGAAACCGGTGACGGGTTACGGGTTTCCGGAAACTCCACGGAGAGGTGCCAGAGCGGCCGATCGGGCTCGCCTCGAAAGCGAGTGTCTCCGCAAGGGGACCGTGGGTTCGAATCCCACCCTCTCCGCCATCCTCTACAAGTTCTCCCCTCGCCGTCGGGGGCGACTGAAATCCGCCCGGATTGGCGCCATCGGCGGCATGACCCTCCGGGGACGAGCTGAGGAGGGTTGCATGCCGTGCCGTCGAGTCCTCCTCGCCAGGCTTGTCTGCACCCTCTCCATCGCTGCGGGCCTGACGGGCTTCAAACAGGCGGCGACCGTATCCGGCCAGATTACGGCCGGCACGGCCGGGCCGGTCGCCGGGGCGCGCGTGACGCTCTTCACGACCACCCTGTCGTACTTTCAAGAAACCCGGAGCAACGCGGGGGGCAACTATCAGTTCGGAGGGGTGCCCTCCGGAACATACCGCCTCGGCGTAGCCGCCCGAGGGTACCAGTACCAGGAAGTTTCGACGACCCTCTCCGGCACGAGCCAGGTGCGGTCGTTCGCGTTGTCCCCCGAGACGCAAACCGGTCGATGGGATATCGTGGGGGTCAGTCCCGAGCCCTTCGGAGGAACCAACGGGGGCGTTCTCCTCTCCGATGGCCGCCTCATGTTCTGCCACGATACGATCGACCCGATCGCGCTCAATCCTGCGACGGGGGCCTTTTCACGGCTGCCCTCCTCGGGGAAGCTCCAGGGATGCTTCATGCCCAACGTCCTGCCGGACGGCCGCGTGGTTTTCGTCGGGGGCACGAATACGCCGGTCTACGGGCCCGGGACGACCGACGTGAAAACCTTCAACCCCGCAAACGACCAGTGGTTGACGCTCCCGAGCCTCAACGAGGGCCGGTGGTATCCGACCGTCGCTCAACTTCCGGACGGTGACCTGTTGTCGATCGGCGGAGGGGGACTCAACAATCCGGTCCGCCTGAAAACGTGCGAGTTGATGGACGCGACGTCAAAGATCTGGAGTCCCGTCGGGGACGTCGGGATCCCGAACGAGCAGTCTCCCATCGCCCTCCTTTACACCGGCGAAGTCCTTATGACCCACCGGCCCCCTCAGCTTTACAACCCCGCGACGAAGCTCTGGCGCCCGGCGGCGGACTTCGTCCAGGGGAATCGGATGTCGAACGGCGATCATAGCGACCACGAGATCGTCGTCATGCCCGACGGCAAGGTCGTCGCCGTCGGTTACAGGAGCTTCAACCCGTCGGCCCCCGGCGTGATCGTCGAGATCTATGACCCGATCGCCGACGCCTGGCGGCTGGGGACGAACTTCTCGCCGGTCCGCTCGAGGGCCGGCGTCGTTCTCCTGCCGGACAAGAATGTTCTGGTGATCGGCGGAGACAAGGAAGACAGCGCCGATCCGACCCCCACAAACCCCTGGAACCAGGTCGCGCTCACCGACCTTTACGACCCGGCCTCCGATTCCTGGCGCCGTCTGGCACCGCTGAATATCGCCCGGGAGTATCACCAGATGCCGTTCCTGGTTCCGGACGGTCGGGTGATCACGCTCGGCGGAGAAGGGCAACCGGGTAACGAGCCGGCGCAGAGCACCGCGGAAGCCTTCACGCCGCCCTATCTCTCGCGCGGCGTACGCCCCCAGATCAGTGGCCTGTCGTCGAACACGGTCCCGCGGGGCGGAAGCGTGGCTTTCACGATTGCCTATACGGCCGCCCCAACGAGCGTCATCTTGATGGGGGTGAGCTCCAACAGCCACTTCTCGGATTCGGGAAACGCCCGCTTTCTGGAGATCTCCTTCACGCAAGCGGGCCAGCTAATCACGGCCCAGATTCCGGTCGATCCCGTGAAAGCGCCTTTGGGCCAGTACATGCTCTTCGCCATGGTCGACGACATCCCTTCGGTGGCGCAGATCGTCACCGTTTCGAAGTCGCAGGATTCGGACGGCGACGGCTTACCCGACGCCTGGGAAACGCAATACTTCCAGAATCTGAATCAGACGGGCGGGGGCGACCCCGACGCTGACGCCTTGACCAACGCGCAGGAATATGCGGCGGGCACCAATCCAGCCAGTGCCGACACGGACGGGGACGGAATGTCCGACGGGTGGGAGATCCAATTCGGGCTCAATCCGCTCAATCCTGGGGATGCGAGCGTCGATTCGGACGGGGACGGCTTTACGAATCTCCAGGAATACCAGGCGGGTTCCGACCCTGCGAATGCGGCGTCGTCTCCCTCGGGGGGCGGCGGCGGGTCCAGCGGCGGCAGATGCGGCGCTTCGGGACTCGAAGCGTTGGTATTCCTCGGCCTCTTTGCCAGCTTCCGCAGGAGGCGGAGGTGAGGCGGCGTAGAAAAGCGCCGATAGCCGATTGAGATTCCGGCGGTAAAGAAGAAGGCCGAACGCCCGCGGGGGCCGGCGAACTCGGCCCCCAGGCCCGCGTCTAGGACGGTTGGAGTGCCGAGTTGCTAGCGGACCCCGGCCTCCGCTCCGTAGATGGGCTTCCCCCCCCGGAGGGAGCCTGCTCTGTAAAGAGGTCCGCGACGAGGGTCGTCCGCGTATGCTGAGGGGCGCCCAGCGGGTAGCTGGCCCCGAGCGTCACGGCGTAGCGCCCCGACCGCCGATCCGGAGACGCTCCTTCGGGAGCGCCTCGCCGAGTTTGAGCATCCGAGGTACGCCGACCGGCCCCCTGGGCAGTTCGCGGAGCGCGTGGCTCGCGAACGCCCGGACGCGGGGGCGACGCTCGCGCGCCTCATGGCGTACGAACCCGAGGGGCCTCTCCAGAGGACCTGACCCGGATCAGTTCTTATCCGGCGCCAGGAGGCCGCCTTTCCAGGCGGAAAAGACGCGCGCGGGAAAGGCCGTGCCGCGGGTGAAGAACGTCAGGCCGGGAGCGCCGCCGTCGATGGCGCCTTCGCCGTCGTCGGTTGCCGCAATGACTTCCTTGCCCTGGAGAAGCCCGCGGAGGGCCCGGCCGCGGATCTCGAGCCGGAGCACGTCGCCCGCCGCCGGCGCCTTGACCTCTCGATTGCTCCCGAGGATGCGCGTCCTGGCGGTGGGGACGCCGTCGAGCTTGATCTCCCAGCGCGATTCCCTGGGATTCCAGTGGAAGCCGTAGCGCGCCCCGTCGGTCGCCCGCCTCCGCACGAAGACCTGCTGCACGCTGTCGGGGGACAGCTCGGCCGAAAGCACGGCCTCGCTGAACTGGCTCGCTTCCGTCCCGTCTTTCCAGGAGAGGATGCAAAGCCCTTTGGAGAGGACGGCCAGATCGCCCTTGACGATCCCGGGGTCTCCGGAATGGAGAGCCCAGTTTCCGCCCAGCTTCCCGCGCTCGAAGTCGTCCGCTCCCGGGGGACGCTCGGATTGCGCCGCCGCGGCGAGCAGGACGAGGATCGCGACCGCATGCTTGGTCATGGCGCCTCCCCGATGTTCCTCAACTTCCGGGCGAGCCGCAGGGCCAGGAACAGGATCAGGGCCTCAATGCCCAGAGCCCCGCAGAGTCCCTCATCCCCGTCGCCTCCCCCGCCGCCCCCGGGCGGGAGGGATCCCGTGCTGTCGGAAACGGTCACGGTGGCGACGTTCGGAGAACCGATCTGGTAGGTCCCCCGGTTGGCGAGCGTCAGGACAACCGTCTCGGTCCCCTCGGCCGCCGCGTCGTCGATCGGCGTGATCGTGACCGTCGCCGACGACTGGCCGGAGGGAATCGTGACGGAATTGGGGATCAGGCCGTAATCCGACCCGTTCGCTGCCGTTCCCCCCGTGAGATAGCTCACGATCAGGGAGGAGCCGGTGCTTCCGGAGCGCGTGACCGTGAAGGCGCCCGTATTCGCGCCCGGCTCGGACGCGTCGGCATCCGTCGCGGCGAGGGTGACGACCGGAGTCGTGACGGAATCGTTGTCGTTCAGGGTCACGTTCGCGCTTCCGGGGAAGCCGACGTCATAGGAGGGGGCGGCATTGAGCGTCAGCACCACGGCTTCCAGGCCCTCGTCCGCGGAATCATCGATCGGGTTGATCAGAATCGTCGCCGAGACCTGGCCCGGTGGAAGAATCACGGAAGAGGCGATCGTCGTGTAGTCGGACCCGTTCGTCGCGGTTCCTCCGATCGCATAGCTCACCGTGAGCGCCGAGGCGGTGGGACCCGAGCGCGTGACCGTGATGAGGCCCGTGTCCGGCCCCGCTTCGGCGGCGATCCCGTCCGTGGGTTCGATGCGCACCGCGGGGAAGTCGTCGTCCGTCACCGTCACCACGGCCGTCGTCGGGGAGCCGGCCGTGTAGGACGGATCATCCGCCAGCATCAGCCAGACCTGTTCGTTCCCCTCGGCCTCCCCGTCATCGAGCGGCGTCACCGTGATCGAGGCCGACGCCTGACCTGCCGGGATCGTCACGGACGTGCCCAGGGTGGCGTAGTCCGACCCGTTGGTCGCCGAGCCTCCGACGGCATAGTTCACGGTCAGGGACGCGCCGGTCGGACCGGTTCTCGTCACGGTGATCGTGCCCGTGCCGGTCCCGCTCTCGGTCGCGGAGGAGTCCGTCGCCGTGAGGCTGACCGAAGGCAGGGGACCAGGGCTGACCAGGCTGCCGCCGCGCCAGCTCTCGAAGACCGGCGTGGGATAGGTCGTCCCGGTGCCGACGTCCAGGCGGTACGCCATGCCGACCAGGCCGCCCGTGATCCGGTTCGTTTCGGCGTCCACGCCGGAGATGATCTCCGCGCCGTTATGGAACCCCTTGAACGACGGAGGATCCCCGCGCACCTCGAGCCTGAGGGTGTCTCCCGGGGCCGGACCCGTGGGACCGGCGGAGAGGGCGACGTATCGGGTCTGCGCGGTGGGCACACCGTCGTACTTGATCTCCCAGCGGCCCCCGTCCGTGACATTCCAGTGGAGGCCGTAACGGGCGCCGTCGCTTGCCCTGCGCCTCACATAGACCTGTCGAAGCATGTTGGGGGCGACGCCCTCGGAGATGACCGTTTCGCAGAACTGGTCGGCGGAGACCGGGGTGTTCCAGTTGACCCCGACCATTCCGCTCGCGGCCGTCATCCCGAGGTCGCTCCCCCCGACGATCCCGCCGTTCCCGATCCACACCGTCCAGTTGCTCCCCAGGGATGCCCGCTCGAAGGTGTCGGCGGCAGGGTCCGGGCCGGACTGAAGCCGCGCCTCCGCGCGGGAGGATAGGACCAGGAAGAGCCCGACCGCCGGCAGCGCGCTCCGGATCATTTTTCTTGCCCGCATCTTTCCTCCCGACGGCATTGAAGAGCAGGGAGAAGAACCTTGCTGGTCCCCTTTTCCCCAATCGGCGGCGAGTTGCAGTGGAAAACGAATCACGAATGGCGGATTGCGGGACGTCCCCCCCCCGGCCCTCCTCGGGGCGGAAAGGGGGCATTCCCCGTGATTCGTGAACCGTCCTTCGCAATTCATAGGTTCAGGCCGCCCGGGGCAAAGCCCCCGGGGGCTGGACAGACATAATGAAAACGGCGGACACAAGCCTGGGCGCTCCCCGCGGAAGCTTCCCCGAGACCACCCTGGGGGTGATCGCGACGCTTCAGGCGCCGGAGGGAGACGCTCCTCGCCAGAGGCTCGAGGAGTTCTGCCGACGCTATTGGAAGCCCGTGTACGGTTACGTGCGCGGGGTCCTGGCCCGAACCCATGAAGACGCCAAGGATCTGACGCAGGCGTTTTTCCTGTGGCTTCTGGAAGGCGGGGCGCTGCGGTCCTTCGATCCGGGACGGGGAAGCCTCCGGCGCTTCCTCAAGCTCCTTCTCGGCCGATTCGTGTCGCACCAGGATGCGGCCCTTCACCGGCTCAAGCGCGGCGGCGGCGTGCGGATCGTTCCCCTGCAGGGAGACTCCGGTCTTGTGGAGCGGCTGGCGGACTTCTCCGCGGAGGATCCGGAGCGGCTTTTCGACAGGCTTTGGATGCTGGAGCTGGTCCGTGAGGCGATCGAGCGCGTCAAAGAGAGATGGAGCGCCGCCGGCCGGGAACCGGCCTTCCGTGCCTATGAGGAATACGATCTGTGCCCCGCGCTCCGGCCGCCAACTCACGGAGAGATCGCCGCCCGGTTGGGATTGACCGGCAATCAGGTGCGGACCTATCTCTTCATGGCCCGCGAGGAAGTGCGGGTCGAGGTCCGCAGGGAGCTGGCCCGACAGACCGCCGGAGCCGGAACGCTGGAAGAGGAATGGAATGAGCTCCTCGGCGGATGAATCCCGGCTGACCCGCGCGGTCAGGGGCCTTTCCGAGCATGAGCGGGAGCGATCCGGTTCCGGCGGCCGCTCCGAAGACCCCGTCCCCGATCTTCCCCGGTACGAGATCCGGGACCGCCTCGGCGAAGGATCGACCTCCATCGTCTACCGCGCGTGGGACCGCGAGCTCCGGCGCGCCGTGGCCCTCAAGATCCTTCGCGAATCGGCCGCATGGAACCGGATCGCGCGGGAGCGGTTCCGGCGCGAAGCGCGGGCCGCCGGCGGCTTGACTCATCCGAACGTGATCCCAGTCTTCGATGCCGGCGAAGTCGGCGGCCGTTTCTATATCGTCATGGAACTCGTCGAGGGCCGGCCTCTGGGCGAAGCCCTCGCGTGCGGGACCCTGAAGGAGAGGGCCGCGCTTCTCGAGCAGGCGGCCCGCGGCGTCGCCGCGGCCCATCGGAAGGGGATCGTCCACCGCGACCTCAAGCCCGCGAACATCCTGGTGGCCTGGACCGGCGAGGCGAAAGTCGGGGACTTCGGACTGGCGCATCCGCTGGAATCGACCCTGGAGCTGACGAAGACGGGCACGGCGCTGGGGACGCCTCTTTACATGGCGCCCGAGCAGGTCGAGGGCCGGTCCGGCGACCTCTCCCCGCGAACGGACGTCTATGCCCTGGGCGCGATTCTCTACCAGTCGCTGGTGGGCAGACCGCCTCACGAGGGCGGCACGGTCCTCGAAGTGTACCGGAGCATCACGCAGAGCGATCCGGTGGTCCCCCGGCGGCTGGACGCGAGCGTTCCCCGCGACCTGGAGACGATCGCCCTGAAGGCCCTGGAAAAATCGCCCCCGCGGAGGTATCCCGACGCGGGGGCCTTCGCGGACGATCTCGTCCGTTTTCTGAACCAGGAGCCGATCGCGGCGAGGCCGGCGGGTCCTCTCGCGCGCGTCTGGCGTCGCGCCCTGAAGCACGGGGCCGTGGTCATCCCCAGCATGGTGGCGGCGTGTTTGACGATCGCCCTGGCGGTTTGGATCGTCGGGGGAGAACTCTCCCGCACCCGCCGGGCGACGGCCGCCCTCGCCGGCGCTGTCCTGGAGGAGGAGGAAGGCCGTCTCGTCGAAGCTCATTACTCGTACCGGAGGGTCCTCGAACTGGATCAGGGCAATCGAGCCGCCCACGAGGGGATCGAGAGGACCCGGTCGGTTCTTGAAGAGGAGCAGCTCTCGACGGTGGAAGAGATTCCTTCGCGGCGGCGTCCCGGCCGCGAAAGTACGCAGGACCGGGCGACTCTTCGCGGCAAAATCCTCCTGAGCGAGGACTTCGAAAACTACGATCGGAATCCCTGGAGCGAGTACGCCGGGAGTCTTGAGGCGATCGCCGTGGTCGAGGGCGGACCTGTCGGAAGGAAGTGCCTTCAACTCACGGCCCGAGGAGGCCAGGACGCCCAGGTTTACGTCCACAAGATGCTGCCCTCAGGGCTCGACACCTGTCACGTCCGATACTACGTCCGGTACTCCGAGAAGGACGCCGATTATGTCCACCAGGGCCTCCGCATCCTGGGGCACAATCCGCCTTTGCGCTGGCCGCCTTCTTATCCCCTCGAAGAGCCTCGCCGCGGCGACCGGTGGTTCTCGACGATGCTGGAGCCTTCGACCGCGGGCGGCAAGCACCCGTCGCCCGGCCTTTGGCGGTTCGGCTCGGACTGGTGCGAGCTCGCACGGACGCCGGACGGCAAACACTGGATGAAGTGGTTCTTCGCGGATCGTCCCGCGCCCTCGGGTTCGTGGGTCTGCGTGGAAGTCATGTTCAAGGGCAACTCCTCCCCGGACGCGGCGGACGGAGAGCAGGCCCTCTGGATCGAGGGAAACGAGGTCGGCCGGTGGAAAGGCTTCCGCTGGCGGACCGACATGGCCCTCAACGTCAGCGGCATTCAATTCCTGAACCAAATCAGCTTCAGAGCGCCGACGGGAGCCGACGAACCTCCTCGGCGCGTCTGGCTCGATGGGATCGTCGTTTCCCGATCGTACATCGGACCCGCTCGGTGACGAGCCCCGCAGGCGACGCCTGCTTCTTCTTCTGGGCTCAGTACCGGTCCGACAAAGGCAATGGACCGGGTTGACTCGAGAGGCGGCGCCGCGCCGGCGGATAATCTCCTCTGGGCGGAATGGGTGGGGCTCGCCCGCCGAGAAGTCCGGACGTGGGGAGGGCGCTTCCAAGAGAAGCGCCTGGAGGGGTCCGGACGATCTTCGCCGGAGCGGCCGCCCTCCGGTCTTTTCGCCCCGGAGCGGCGATTCATCCGGTGAAAATTGCCCGCGAGATGCCGGATAAGGTCGGGCGGTCTCCACGTCGCGCCGGACAACTTGAAGGCGCACAAGAGCAACTCAACGATCGACCGCCCCCCGCGGGGCGGTATGATGGGGACCTCATGCCCGCGCACGACCGCCCTCCCGGCCGCGCCGGACCCGGATGAGACGACACGCCGTCCTGGCGGGAGTCGTCGCGACGCCCCTCCTCTTCCTCGTCCTCCTCTGGCTCCTCCTCCCGGCCCCCGACCCCTCCGCCCCGCCGCCCGCGCCCGACCCCGGCCCGACCGACGAGGCCCTCGTCCAGGCCCGCTGCGGAAGCTGCCATCCGCCCGTCGATCCCTCCGCGCTCCCCCGCGCCGACTGGGTCCGCACCATGAACTACATGGCCACGCTCATCCCGGACAAGACCGGCACCGCCTTCCCCCGCGCCGAGATGGACCGCATCCTCGCCTACTACCTCCGCCGCAGCCCCGACCGGCTCCCGATGCTCGGGCCCGACCCCGCCGATTCCCCCCTCCGCTTCGTGCGCGAGGCGGCGGGAACCCCCGGCGGCCACGCGCCCCAGGTCGCCAACGTCCGGATCGTCGACCTCTTCGGCGAGGGACGCCCCGGCATCCTCGCCTGCGACGCGGAGGCGGGCGCGGTCTCCTTCCTCCGGCGCCGCCCCGACGGGACCTGGGACGAGACCGTCCTGGCCCGCACCGGCCCGCCCGCCCGCGCCGAGGTCTTCGATTTCGACGGCGACGGCCGGCTCGACATCGTCGTCGCGGTCCTCGGAAGCATGGCCCCGACCGAGGCCAAGTGCGGGAAGGTCGTCCTCCTCCGCGGCGAAAACGGGAGCCGCTTCGCGTCCACGACCCTCCTGGAGGGCGTCGGCCGCGTCGCCGACGTCCGCCCCGGCGACTTCAACGGCGACGGGGCCGTCGACTTCGTCGTGGCCGTCTTCGGATTCATCAAGGAAGGCCGGATCGGCTGGCTGGAGCAGCGGCCGGGCGGGCGCTTCACGTTCCGCCCGATCCTGGAAAAGCCCGGCGCGATCCACGTGCCCGTCGCCGACCTCGACGGGGACGGCGACCTCGACTTCGTCGCCCTCGTCTCGCAGGACTCCGAGGAGGTCGTCGCCTACCTGAACGACGGCACGGGGAACTTCGAGGAACGCTCGCTCTTCCGGGCGGGCACGCCCGTCTTCGGGTCCTCGGGCCTCCAGCTCGTCGACCTAGACGGGGACGGCGACCTCGACCTCCTCCTCACGAACGGCGACGCTTTCGACCTCGAAGAGCCCGACCGGACGACCCGGCTCCGTCCCTACCACGGCGTCCAGTGGCTCGAGAACCAGGGCGGGCTCCGCTTCGCCGCCCGCGACATCGGCCGATTCTACGGCTGCTACGCGGCGGGCGTGGCCGACCTGAACGGCGACGGCCACCCCGACCTGGTGCTCGCGAGCTTCTACAACGACTGGGAGGACCCTTCGCGCGCCAGCCTGCTCTGGCTCGAGAACGACGGCCGGCGGCGATTCACCCCCCACCTGGTCGACCGCTCGCCCACGGAGCTCTGCACGGTCGCCGTCGGGGACCTGGACGGCGACGGCCGGCCCGACGTCGTCGCCGGCGTCTCCCACTACCACCACCCCTTCGCCCGGAAGGGCCGGATCGCGGTCTGGCGGAACGCGGGGAAGGCGGGGCGCTGAGCCGCCCGTTTCATGATCCCTTAAGCCGTCCAGGGACTAGATTGGCGCCGTATCCCCGAGGTGTCGCGTGGATGGATCGGGCGCCCCCTCCTTCGAGGAGTCCGTCCTCCGCCAGGGCCTGGTCGAGCCGGGCCAGCTCGACGAGTGCCGCCGACTCCGGGACAACGTCGTCGCCCAGGGCCTCGACTGCACCCTCGAGGAGGTCCTCCTCAAGAGGGGCCTCCTGACCAGGGCCCAGGTCGCCGCCGTCCATGCCGCGATCGGCCGGGGCAACCGGACCGCCATCGAAGGCTACGAGATCCTGAACCGCCTCGGCGCCGGCGGCCAGGGAGCGGTCTACAAGGCCCGCCAGACCTCCATGGACCGCCTGGTCGCGATCAAGATCCTCTCCCCGAAGTACGCGAAGGAGAAGGACGGGGTCCAGCGCTTCGTCCGCGAGGCGCGCGCCATCGCCCGCCTGAACCATCCCAACGTCGTCGCCGGGATCGACGCGGGCCACTCCAACGGGAACTACTACTACGCGATGGAGTACGTGGAGGGCGAGGGGCTCGACCGCCGCATCACCCGCGAGGGAAGGCTCCCCTGGCGCGAGGCCGCGGCCGTCCTCCGCCAGGTCGCCTCCGCCCTGGACCACGCCCACCGGAACGACCTCGTCCACCGGGACATCAAGCCGGGCAACATCCTCCTCGCCCGGGACGGGGCCGCCAAGCTCATGGATCTCGGCATGGCGCGATTCGCCGGACAGGACGCGCTCACCCTCACCCGCACCGGCTGCGTCGTGGGCACGCCCTTCTACATGGCCCCCGAGCAGGCCCGCGGGGAGGAGAAGGTCGACATCCGCGCCGACCTCTACTCCCTCGGCATCACCCTCTACGAGATGCTCGCGGGGAAGCCCCCCTACACGGGGACCGACCCGCTCGTGGTCCTGAACCGCCACCTGAAGGAGACCGTCCGCTTCGCCTTCCCCGACGTCCCGCCCGAACTCCTCGCGATCGGCCACCGGCTCACCGAGCGCGACCGCGCCCGCCGCTACGCCTCCCCGGCCGAGCTCCTGGAAGACCTCGACGCGCTCGACGCCGAGCGGCCGCTCTCGCACGCGCGGAGCGCCGTCCGTCCCCGCAGCTCCCGCGTCGCGACGATCAGGGGAAAGGCGGCCTCCTCCCGCGCGCCGCTGGCGATCGGGATCGGGGCCGGAGTCGTCGCGCTCGCGGTCGGGATCGGGCTCGCGGGCTCGGGCGCCCCTCCCCCCGCCCCCCGCCCCGCCGTCGTCCAGGCGCCCTCGCCCCCGCCGCCCGTTCCGGAGAAGCCGGCCCCGCCCGAGGCCGAGCGGAGGGTCCTGACGGAGCTCGCCAACGCCCGCGAGTACGAGCGGGCCAACCCGGACGACCTCGAGGAGATCGCCGCGCGCTACGAGGCCCTGGTTCCCCGGACCGAGGGCAGCGTCGAGGGGGATAAGGCGAAGGCGCGCGCGCACGAGGCCGCCGCCGCCCTGGCCGAGGCGATCGGAAAGCGGAAGGCCGCGGCCGGGGCCGAGGCGGCCGGCCACGTCGCCGCCCGCCGATACGGGGCGGCGCTCGAGAGCCTCGACCGCGGCGCCCGGGCCTACAAGAGTCCCGCCTGGACGGAGTGGCACGACGCGGAGCGGCGCCGGGTCGAGGCGGCCCTGGAGGCGGAGGCCCGGAGACTTCGCGAGGCTTCCCTCGCCGCGGAAGGGCGGGGCGACTTCGAGGCGGCCGCCGGGCCCATGAAGGACCTTCAGTCCCTGGGCGTGCCCGCCCTCGCCGCCGAGGCCGCCCGGAAGATCAAGGACCTCGAGGCCGCGCGCTCGGCGGCCGACGCGGCCCTCGCCCGGAAGGCGGCCGCGGAGCGCGCGACGCTCGGGGCCTTCCTCGACCAGGCCGACCGCTGGGCGGCCGGGCGCGAGTACGCGAGAATCGACGCGGCCGCCCCCGCGCTGGAGACCGAGCCCTCGAGGTCCGATCTCGGACGCTTCCTGGAATCCTGCCGCGGCGCGCGCGACGTCCTCGACGCGGGCCTCGCGCGCCTCGCCTCGCTCAAGGACCGTTCCATCCGCTTCCGCCTCAAGAGCGGGGCGGCCGTCTCCGGCCGGCTCGAAGCGGTCGTGGAGGAGCCCCTCCAGTTCCTCGTCGCCGGCAAGGCCCACGAGCCCGCCTCGATCTCCGCCGCGAGCCTGGCGGAGCTCTACCGCGAGGCGCGCGGGACGGCGGCGAAGCCGGCCCACGTGGCGCTCTTCGCGGTCTTCGAGGGGGACCCTGCGCTCGCCGATGAAACCCTTCGCCGGACCCCGGTGGAGCTCCTCCCGCGGCACCGGGACCTGCTCCGGAAGGCCTCCGACGACGCGGCGCGGAGGGCCCAGGCGGAGAAGGAGGCGGCCGCCCAGGCCCGGAAGGAGGCCCCGGCCCCGGCGAAGAGGCCGGACGCCGCCCCCCGGGAGGTCGTCCTCTATGCCTCGGAGCTCCCGACGAGCGCCCTCTACTCGTTCGAGGTCTTCGACGACCCGACCTCCCCCGGCGGTCGATGGGTCGGCGTGACGAACGACGGCGAGATCAAGGACCCCCCGCCCGCGAACGACGACCACGTCATCCTCAAGGCCCAGGTGCAGGCGGGGGTCCCCTACCGGTGCTGGATCCGCATGAAGGCGGGGAAGCCCAAGGGCAGGTCCCAGGCCAACCTCGTCTGGCTGCAGTTCACGAACGCCGTGGACAAGTCCGGCCGGGATCTCTTCCCGATCGGAACCGGACAGTATCATCCCGTGCGGGGGCCGGCGCGCGAGGGCTGGGTCTGGGTGGGCCGGGATCTGGCCGACCCCGGGTCCGTCGAGCCCCTCCTCACCTTCAAGACGAGCGGCGAGATCACGATCCGGGTCTCGGCCGGCCACGAGGGCGTGGGCTTCGACCAGCTCGTGCTGAGCCCCCGGCTCCACCTGGAGAAGCCCCCCGCCGAAGCGGTCGTCCCCCAGCCGCGCCCCTGACCCCCGCGAGCAGATCTATCCTGCTTGATTCATCACGCAAACCGTGATGAACCATCCTGGTTGGTTTATCACGGGCGGATGCGGTAGAGCTCGAAGAGCCGGCCGCCGATCTCGGCGGAACGGGCGTAGGAGGCCCGGTAGCGGAGCTTGACCCGGCCGGCCACCGCCCCCGTGACCAGGATCTCGTCCGCCGAGGCCAGGTCCTCGCCCAGCTTCGAGGCCACGTTCACCGCCGCCCCGTAGACGTCGTCCTCGAGCTCGATCACGCGGCCCACGTCGATCCCCACGCAGAGCCGGAGCCGCTCCTCCCTGCGCCGGCCGCGGTTCTGCCTCCGGAGCCAGCCCTGGACCCGGACGGCGGCTCCCACGGCGTCCTCGGGGGTCTCGAAGACGGCGAGCAGGTTGTCCGCCCGCGCCGACAGGACCCGCCCCCCGCCGCGCTCCAGGAGCGGGATGATCCGGTCGTAGCAGCGGGTCATGACGGCGAGGAACTGGAGGATGCCGTGCTCGTGGACCGCCCGGGTGAAGCCCGCCGCGTCGCCCACGAGGATCGCCCGCTCCCGCCCGGCCCGGCGGTCGAGTTTCGCGTCGACGGCCGCGGCGATCGACCGCGTCCGCCGACGGAGGGTCGAGAGGAATCGGCGCCGGTTCATGCCCCCCCGCTCACGAGAGGACGATCCGGGACCGGGGCTTGAACGACATGGACGCGAAGCTCACGATGCCCCCCGCCGGGTCGGGCGCGAACCCGTACCGGTGCATGCGACCTTCGGCGTCGTCCAGGAGACGGAGGAAGGCGTACGTGGCCGAAAGGCCGCAGACGTGCCGGGCGTTCCCGTCCGCCATGACGGCGTTCCAGAATCCCTCCGCGTTTCCCTCCCCCGCCGCCCGGAGGGAATTCTCGTCGCCCTCGACCATCCACCGGACGAGCTTGTCGTCGATCTCCACCCGGTCGCCGAAGACGGGCCCCACGTGCGCGAAGTCCACGCCCGCCACGAGGCAGGCCTTCCGGCCCCGGAGCGCCTCGCGGAGCGCGCCCAGGAAGTCCTCGATCCGGGCGACCGTAGAAGGGCTGGCCCGGCCGCAGTGCGGCTCGAACGAGGAGCAGAGGATCGGAAGGATCGTGAACGGCCTCCCGGCCAGCGCGTGCTTGAGAAAGACAGCCTGGAACTCCGCCGAGTGCTCCGCGCGGTGGACGGCCTCGCTGTCGAAGATGCCTTCCCCCAGCCGCTTCCGGAGCGCCTCCACGGCGTCCCGGTCGGCCGCCGCAATCCCGAACGGGGTCCCGTAGCCCTTCGCCGTGGCGACGAACGGGTTGGGAGGCGAGGCGTGGGCCACGCCCAGGACCACGAAGAGTTCCGCGTCCGTCCGCTCGGCCAGCTCGCGGTAGGCGTGCGTGTAGCAGTAGCCCCCGCGGTTGAAGTCGATGTGCGGGGCGAGGATCCCGGCGAGCGGCTCGACGCGCCGACCGTTCGGCCGGCCCGCCCCCAGTTCCGCGCCGTAGTACCCGTCGATCTGCCGGGCGACCTCCTCCGGGGCGCCCAGGACGAACTTCGAGGGCCGGTCGGCGGCGGCGAGGAAGCCCTCCTCCACCTCCCGGCGACGGGCGATGACGCGCTCGGAGTCGAGGAGGAGGTGCTCCTCCAGGTCCCGGACGACGGCCTCCACATCCTGGACCTGGAGCTCGACCTTGGGAAAGTCGTCCGCGATGGCCGCCTTCACCCCGGCCGCGTCGCGGAGGCCGTCCAGGTACTGCGAGACGACGAAGGCGAAGGGAGGGAGGACGACCTGGTGGTCGAAGAGGCCCTCGTGGGGATCGGAGACCAGGAAGACGTCCTTCCCCTCGTGCCGGAACGGGACGACGCGCAGGGTGCCGTGCCGGAACGGCGGGAGGGCCATTCGGCCATGCTAGCGCGTGACAGTTCCGCTGTCTATTGCTAGAACAGTAACCGGTCGGCGGTTCCCAGACCCGCCCCCGGGACACTGGAAACCGGAAACAGGAAACTGGGAACTGTTCTCGGAGAGGTGCCGGAGCGGCCGATCGGGCACGCTTGGAAAGCGTGTGACCTCGCAAGGGGTCCGAGGGTTCGAATCCCTCCCTCTCCGCCAGCCTCCGCTGGCCGGAGCGAAGCGGAGGCTCAGCGGAGGCTGTCCCGCCGAAGCGCGAGCCGGGCGAGCGCGAAGGCGGACAGCCGGCCAGCTTCGGCTTGGCAGGCCAGCTCCGCTCGCCGAGCGCAGCGAGGCGAGGGGGAGGCGTGCGCCGCGATCGCTCCCCTCGTACTTATTTCCCCTCCCCCCGCCACTTGAAGGAAGAATCGGGAGGATCTCATGAAGAAGAAGACGGCGGCGTTCGCGGCGGCGGCGGTTCTGGGGGCGTTCACGTTCGCGTGGGCGCATCCGGCCATCGAGGGGGGGATCAAGCACGGCTTCGCGGCGGTCAAGGGGCTCTACGGCTCGCACATCGAGCTCGTGGCCGACCCCGCGGCCGGCGAGCTGCGGCTCTACGTCTCCGAGGCCCAGGACGAGAAGCTGGCGGACGGGAAGAAGCACGAATGGGTCATCCCCATGGCCGTCCGTCCCGGGAAGGCCGGCGACGAGACGGTGGCCCTCCTTCCCATGCGCGACCCCGGAACCGGGAACGAGTGGTTCCCCGTGACGCCCGTCGAGGCGTCCGGCGGCTACGTCTTCTACCGGATCGAGGCCGACGCCCGGATCATGCTGGACGGCGACGCCGCCAAGCGCTCGACGCTCGCGTTCGCTCCCGGCCAGGACGGCCGCGGCACAAAGTGCCTCGTGGCCAAGGTCGCCGACCTTTCCAAGGCGAAGTCCCTCCGGCTCGAGGAGGTGAAGGTCTCGATCCTGGACGCCAAGAAGGCCAAGCCGGCCTGGGAGAAGCTCTGCTTCACCACGGGCTGGGGGCTCAACAAGCTCCACAAGAACCTGGGCCAGACCGACCTGCCCCTGGCCGCCTTCGCCGACTCGCTCGCCAAGTGCGGGGAGATGGACAAGTTCCGGAAGCCGCAGGCGCCCGCGGGAGAGGTCGGGGCCCCGAAGTCGCGCCGCTAGCCTCCCCCGGACGCGCGGCCCGTGCCGGAATCGGGGCGGACGGCGCCCGAGCGCGAGCGGGAGGCGTCCTCGAGGAGGGCGTCCACCGTCTTGAGGATCCGCCGTTCGGGGGCGGCGTCTCCGACCTTGAAGACGAAGTAGCCGTCCTTCCGGGCGACCAGGTCCCGGAAGGCCTGCTGGTCGCGCTGCGCCCCGAATTCCGCGGCGACCACGAGTCCCGAGTCGAGCCAGACCCCGCCCGCGCTCCCTCCGGAGCTCACCCGGAGCGAGCCCGTCGCCTCCGCCTCCGCGAGCCTCCGGAGCGCGTCCGCCGCCCCGATCTCCGCCAGGCTCCCGCCGACCTTGACCGCCTTGGGGCCGATCGCGGAAGCGGCCGTGATCATCTGGATCCCGAGCGCCGCCTCCCCGAACGCTTCCTGGAGGGGGGCGTGGAGGGCTTGGTTCGCCACGGCGCGCACGGAAGGGTCGTGGTCCTCCCGCGCGCGCCGCAGCGCCTCGCGGGCCTCGGGGTCGCCGGGGAACATGGCGAGGGCCCGCGCCGCGGAGGCCCGGACGGCGGGAGAGACCAGCCGGAGCATCTTCGTGAGGCCCTTCTCCCCCTTGGAGTAGACCTTCGCCAGGACGGGCACGGCCTGGGCGTCGCCGATCCTGCCGAGGGCGGTGCAGGCGGCCGAGCGGAGCTCGTCGGGGTGGGACCGGGAATCGACCACCTCCGACAGGACGTCCACGGCGGCCCGGTGCCGGAGCCGTCCCAGGCAGTCCACGTAGACGACCCTGGTCTGTCCGTCCGCCTCCCTCGCGAGGGCCTCCACGATCAGGCCTCCGCCGCGCCCGTACCCGTTGTCCGCCAGCGCGCCGGCCGCCCGGCGGCGCACGGCCGCCGCGCCGTGCCGGAGGAGGCCGCCCAGGGACAGCTCCGCCATGTCCCGCGGCATCGCGTGGGGCAGGACCTCGATCAGGTGCACCACGTCGGCCTGGACGGTCGCCTTCTGGATCTCGTCGACGAGGACGGTGGCGGCCCCGGGCCCCGCCCGCAGGATGAACTGGGCGAAGTGCATCCGGCGGGCCGGGTTCTCTCCCGCCTTGATCTCCCGGAGGAGGAAGCGGGTCGCCGCCGCCCCGAGCGATTCGAGGATCCGCGTGGCGTCCGGGTCTCCCGCGCGCACCCGCTCCGCGATCGACGCGAAACCCACGCCCGAGGCCACCCGCTCCAGGGCGATATAGGCCAGCTCCGCCCGCTGGGTGAAGGCCTGGTCCTTCACCTGGAAGTGTCGATGGATCTGCTCCAGGATCTCGCGGGTGCGGTCGATCCGTCCCTTCCGGAGACGGAGGTCGGCCATGAACGCGCACACGTCCGCCAGGACCGAATAGACGTTCCCGTCGCGCTCCATGTCGAGGGCCTGGAGGACGCCGCGCTCGAACTCCTCGAAGACGGACTCCGCGACGTTCCGCTCGAGGCCCCGCCGGAACGAGTTGAGCGCGCGCGCCGCGGCGAGCCTCCGGCGGGGCATCCGGTCGAGGAGGAGGGCGGAGACGCCCACGAGCAGCGCCTGGAGGAGGGGGATCTGGTCGAGCGCGGAAAGCTCGTCCAGGAGTGCGGCGCCCTCTTCCGCCATCGCCGCGAGCCGGTCCTCGTCGCCCATCCCGAGGATCGCCTTGGCGCGGGACACGGCGGGGGGGTCCGTCGGAGCCGCGGCGGCCGCCCGCCGCTGCGTCCCTTCCGCCTCGGAGAGCGCGCCTTCCATCATGGCGGCCAGGGCGGGAGCCCGCCGGAACGCGCCCGCGATCGCGCGGCCCACGCGGGTGAGCGCGGGCCGGAGCTCGTCGGGCGCGCCGCGGATGAGGTGCGCCACGTCGGCGACCGCCTCCCGCGCCTGCTCCAGGCCGATCCTTCCCTCGTCCCCCTTCCCCCCCCCGCCCCCCCCCGCCCCCTCCCCCCCCCCCAGGCCGGGGGCGCTCCCCCCCCCCCCCGCCCTGCGGCGGAGGTCCCGGTCCTTGTCGCAGA
>Ga0187893_10003512_pt1 | contig 31653 bp, 14 predicted proteins | sample MA1701074metaG_FD_139574 | JGI IMG/M metagenome (GOLD analysis project Ga0187893, IMG submission 139574) | White microbial mat communities from a basaltic lava cave in the Kipuka Kanohina Cave System on the Island of Hawaii, USA - MA170107-4 metaG ...
CCAGAAAGTCCGCCCGCGTGAACCCATCGAGCATTCGCCGGTCGTGGTAAGGCAGGCTCAGTCGCAGAGCCGAAACGCCGAAATGATTTAGCCCGCGGCAAAGCGCGACGTGCGAATCTTCCTTCGCGTTCCATTGGGGCGAAACGATCACTGCGTTCCGCCCGTTGTCAGCAGCGAAGAAGCGAGCGTGAACCAGATTGTTCTTTTCGTAGGGCGTGTTGATGGCGCTCGGAAACTTCAACCAGAAGCCGTCGGAATCGAAATCTGATCGTCGGCTCGGCGCGGGTGTGAAGAAGGCGTCGCTGCCGGCGATCACTTCGGCGTTGAACTGTTTGATGAACTGGCGGGGATCGTGACCGTTATGGCCGTTGCCCAGAAACTCCAATCCCCAGTCGAAGGGAAGAGAGACGCGGGCGTCAACGTCGCGGGCATGCAGCCTGCGTTCGAGATGATGCATCAATGGGCGCAGCATAAAGTTTCTGTTAAATTCGTGTGAAGTTATAGGCCGCATATGCTACGCGGCGAGGCGGTCGGCGGCAAGCGCGGATTGAACTTGGTGGAAATTATACGCAGGTAGGTCGTTTCTACGGCGAGCTGAACCTGGCTGTGACGTATTGGTTCAAAATCTCGATGAACTCCGGCACGATGTTCGCTCCCTTGAGCGTCGTCTTCAATTTACCGTCAACGAAGACTGGCGCGCGCGGCTCTTCGCCCGTGCCGGGCAAACTGATGCCGATGTCGGCGTGCTTCGATTCGCCGGGTCCGTTCACCACGCATCCCATCACCGCGACCTTCATCTCCTCGACGCCTTTGAACTGTTCGCGCCAGACGGGCATCTGTGCGCGCAAATATTTGCCGATGTCGTCGGCCATCTCCTGAAACAGCGTGCTCGTGGTTCGACCGCAACCCGGACAGGCCGTGACTTGCGGCGTGAAGCTGCGGATGCCGAGCGATTGCAGAATCTGTTGAGCGACGACCACCTCTTCGCTGCGGTCGCCGTTCGGCGCGGGAGTGAGCGACACGCGGATCGTGTCGCCGATGCCTTCCTGCAACAACACAGCCAACGCCGCCGCGCTGGCGACAATGCCTTTCGATCCCATCCCCGCTTCGGTCAAGCCCAGGTGCAATGCGTAATCGCCGCGCCGCGCCAGCTCGCGGTAAACATCAATCAAATCCTGCGCGTCGGAACATTTCGCGCTGAGGAGGATGTGGTCGCGCGCCAAGCCGTAACTTTCGGCCAGTTGCGCCGAATCAATCGCGCTGCGGACTATGGCTTCTTTCATCACGTCTTTGGCGTCCAGCGGTTCTGTCAGTCTGGCGTTCTCATCCATCAATCGCGCCAGCAGCGCCTGATCGAGCGATCCCCAATTGACGCCGATGCGCACGGGTTTGTCGTTTTCGAGCGCGACATCAATCATCCGCTTGAAGTTGTCGTCGTGATGGCGGCCCGCTCCGACGTTGCCCGGATTGATGCGATATTTGGCGAGCGCCTTCGCGCACTCTTTGAATTCGGTCAGCAGAATGTGGCCGTTGTAATGGAAGTCGCCGATGATCGGCGTGTTGAGTCCGGCGTCGCGCACGCGCGAGAGGATTTCGGGCACAGCAGCGGCGGCCTCTTTGTTGTTGACGGTGACACGGACAAGTTCGGATCCGGCCCTGGCCAGTTCGATGACTTGTTGCGCGGTGGCTGCGGCGTCAGCAGTGTCGGTGTTGGTCATTGATTGCACAACGACGGCGTTGCAGCCGCCCACGCGCACGCTGCCGATGTTGACGGCGACAGAAGTTCTGCGATTGATCTTTGCCATAGCTTATTGGAACGAGGTGGTTTTCAGTATGCGGTTTCAAGTTGAAGGACACGCAATTTCGCCGATTCAACCCGTGTGCTCAAAGCGAGAATCTCAATTCCCACAACACGTCCAGCCTCATCGAAATCCAATACGACACCAGGCTCCACCTCCTCTGATTCGACAATGGCTGATTCATCCAGCCGTAGATAGAGCGCATCATTCTCTTTATCAATTCTGAGTCTCATGTTGCCCGCTTACTTTCTTCTGCCTACTTGACGTTGACGCTCACCATGTTGGCCGTCTTTCCATCAACCGTCAACACGACATCCACTTCGCCGCGCCCCGCCAGTTCACGTGGCAATCGCGCGTTGACCTGATCCAATCCTGCCAAGTCGCCCTGCGCTCCGACGAAGGGCACAGGCGCGTCAACTCCGCTGATTTTCAAAGTGGCCGATGACTGAGAGTTGCGGAAGCGCAAACCCGTGCCGAACAGCACCAGATAAACTTCGTCCGTCGCCGGGCCAAGATCAATCGGGACGCTGACCCAGCGGTTCTGAGCCGCGTCGAATCGCGCAATCGGTTCAAAGCTTCTTGATACATTCGGTCTGACGCGCAGCGCCACTCCCGTGGCCACATCACGCCCGTTCGCGTTCGCCGAAAACAGCGCAGGCGCGATGGCGGCGATCTGCGTAGCGCCGCTCGGCGTTGTCGTGTCGGATTTGACTACGGTGAAGACGCTTGCGCCATCAGCCGTGCCCGCCGGGATCAGGAAGTTGATCTGCGTCGGGGAGACGAAGAACAGAGGCGCTGGTCGTTCAACGCCCGCGCTGTCTTTGACCCTGACCGAAGTGTTCGCCAGCGTGGTTGGCAACGGAGTCGCTGTCGCCGCCTGCGTCGCCGTTGCTAGACCAGAGCCGAAGATCGAAGCGATTGATTCCGCCGCCAACGTGTCAGATCTAAAGCTGGCGGCGGAGGCAGCGGTCAGCGCCGCGCACGCGCCATCTCTGATCCTTGCGGTGAATTGAACGCCGCCGAGCAGGTGCTGGCGGAAGAGCGGTTCGGAGTAACTCTCTTTCGTGTGCCCGCCCGCCGTGTACCACGAGCGACCGCCGCCGTAAAGCTGGCACCACGCGATCGGATGATCTGCGCCCATCCCGCCTCCCTGGTAACTGGTCTCATCCAGCGTGGCCAGCACTTTCACCCGCCCACGAGGATTCAATCGAAAGTCGTACCATTCGTCCGTGCGTTCCCACACCGCAGGCAATGAAGAGGTTGATGGGTGCGAATTGTCTTCGACTTTGATCCGCGCCGGTTGAATCGCAGGATGGTTCTGGAAATAAGCGCCGACCAATCCGCCGTACCACGCCCAGTCGTATTCGGTGTCCGTCGCCGAATGAACGCCGACGAATCCGCCGCCATTGCGGATGTACCGCTCAAACGCCGATTGCTGATTGGCGTCGAGAACGTCGCCTGTGGTGCTCAGGAAAATAACAGTCTGATAACGCGCCAGGTTGGCGTCGTTGAATGCCGATGCGTCTTCAGTGGCGTCAACTTCAAAGTTGTTTTGCTGGCCGAGTTGGCGAATGGCGGCGATGCCGTCCGGGATCGAATCGTGGCGGAAGCCGGTGGTTTTCGAGAAGACGAGCGCCCTGGCTTGCGGTTGAGTTGGTGGTTGCAGGAAGAGTGTAGCGCAGGTTGCGGCGAATGCGATGACGATGAAATAAAACAAGATTTTCACGACGACTCCTGTGAGCGAAACGGGTTATTGAAGAGCGCGCATAAATTGTCATTTGACGCTGACTCCTACCATGTTTGCCGCTTTGCCATCGGCGGTCAACGACACGTCCACTTCGCCGCGACCGGCCAGTGCGCGTGGCAATCTGAGCTTGACGTCGTTGTCGAAGTCGCTGGTCGCGTTCAAACCGGTGATGAAAAAGACGCGACCGCTCGCCGTGTCGCTGATCACGTGCGGCGGCATCGGGCCAGCCGGCGTGAAGTAGGAGCCGGCGAGCCTGCGCGCTTCCGGATCAATGGCCAGCCCGAATGAAGAATAGAGCAGGCCGCCCTCAAACCGCATCCGCAGATCGTAGCCGGTGAAGATGCCTATGTCGCCATTGGCGGGCACGGACGCGCCCGATTCGTTGACCGTGACTTTGACCAGCCCTCCGCCGCTGGTCAGGTTGTAACCGTAGAGCGTTGTGGGCGCCGCGCCGAACTCGATCAAGCTGATGTAGACCCCGTCGTGCGTGAGGTTGGCGCGCATTATGCCGTTGTCGTAAATCGCGACCCGTTGATCATCGCGAGCGACTGCGAGCGTTTGTGGTTGGCCGGGCGCGACCTTCAGGTCACGCGCGTAGGCCGGCTGGCCGGTATTGCCTGTTCCAAGCGTAAACGGCGGGCTGAGCGATTGCTGCACGGTGTTGAAGCGCCGCACTCCGGCGTTGGGCGGGTTCAAAGCGACGTAGACCATTTGCCCGTCGTCCGAGATGGCCAGCTTAGTTGGTACAGCCCCGAGGGGGATGGAGGCGCGCAACACGCCTATTTCGGGCAGGATCGGCGTCAGGCTGTTTGCCCTGTCGCCGCCGTTTGAGGGGATGCTGGCGTAGATGACGCGGCCCGTTGGGTCATAAACCAAGTCATTTGCGGGCAGATTGATTTGCCTGACCACCGTCGTTACGGGAGACGGCGCTGGCGCGGGCGGCATGGTTATCGGCGACGGCGGCGGCACGGGCGCAGACGAGGACACGAGCGAGGTCTGGATCAGGTAAATCCGCCGGCTCGTGCGAAAAGCCAGACCGTTCGCGCCCCAACGCAACAGACTGGTCGGCGCCGTGCTCTCGGTGGTGATGTTGACCAAACCCGTCGGCGTCAGCGTGTCCAGAGCGAAGGCGCGCACCGCTCTAGCCGTTCCATTGCCGGTCAAATAATAGACGCGGTTGTTGGCCACGTCGGGGCAGACCGGGCCGGCGGTGTTGACGCGCCCGCGCAGCGTCAACGTCTCCGGCTCCAGAACCTGTCCGTTGGCCGAGTAAATCAGCCCGTTCGCAAACTCGATCTCGCCGCCTGCCAGTCCGCGCGACGTCGGTTGCGCTGTGACGCCGTCGGTGGCTATCGCGATTTTGTAGAAGCCGTTGGCGACCTCCGGATCGTTGCCATAAAACTCTTCAGCCGTCGCGCCGAAAGCGATTGCGCCCGGTCCGCCGAAGCCGGCGACGATCTTGTCGCGCCTGACGCCATTGTCGTAAATCGCCAACGATTCGAACGCCGGCGCGGTATTCAAACGGTACTTAACCACCGCGACCGATTCGGGTTTGCCCGGCAATACTTCCAACGCAGGCGTTCGGAAAGGAGCGCCGGTGTAGAACTGCGGGCCGGGCGCGCGCGCGGCCAGATCGAAGCGGCGCACGCTGCCCGCGCCGTCGAGCGCCACGTAAAGGTATCGCTGATCGTCTGAGATCGCCAGCTTGCCCGGTTCGCTGCCAACGTAGATTGGCTGACCGACCACGCCCGTGGCCGGGTCAATGGGCGCAAGGCTGTTGCCGTTCAGTCCGGCGGCGCTGGGCAGGCTGGCGTAGATGATTTGGCGCGCCGCGTCGTAGACGATGTCGTTGTTCGGCAGGTTGATTTGGCGGACGGTTGTGATCGGCGTCGGCGTCGGCGGCGGCGGCGTGGGGCTGGGATCGGGGATCGGCTCGGACGAAGGCACGAGCAAGGTTTGGACCAGAAAGACCTGCCCGAAGTTGGTGCGGAACGCGAATCCGTTTGCGCCCCAGCGAATCAAGCTGCCGGCAGTCCCGACGACGCCGGGGATGTCCAGAGCGCCGAGCGAGTCGAGCGTGGTCAGGCTGAAAGCGCGCAGCGTGCGGACGGCGCCAGTCCCGGTCAAATAAAAAACGCGCCCGGCGTTGGCGTCTGTCGCCACCAGCGCGTTCGTGCCTTGATTGCCGAGATCGCCCGCGACCGCCAACGTGTCCGGGTTGATCACTTTGCCCGACGACGTGTAGAGCAGCCCGCCCGAAAATTTGATCTCCGTTCCGAGCGGCGGCAGGTTGTTGACGGACTGCGCGACGCTCAGGCCGGCGCTGTCGAGCGACACACGAAACAGCCGCGGCCCGCTGAAGATACCGTTCTCATAAGCGAAGAGCGTGTTGGCGTTCGCAAACTCCAGCAGGAAGCCGCCGTTCGACGAGCTGACGGTGTTCGTTCGCGCTGCGCCGTTGTCGAAAACTGCCAGCGTGCTGCTGGCGCCGGGCGCGCTGCGCGAGACGACGACGGCCTCTGGTTGGCCGGGCGCGGCGGCTAGATTATCGGCGTAGAGTGGCCCGTCAGACGGATGCTTGCCCGGCGAGAATTGCGGCCCGGCGGTCTGTGTAGCGATTTCGTAACGCCGCACCGCCGCCGCGCCGTCGAGCGCGACGTAGATGTGTTTGCCGTCGTCCGAGAGCGCCATCTGGTTCGGCTCGCTGCCGATGAACACCGACGACACGATCCCGCCTGTGTTCGGATTGACGCCGGTGATCGTGTTGCCGCGCGGCCCCGCCGCGCTCGGCACGCTGGCGAAGATGGTGTTGCTCGGCGCGTGGTAGACCAGGTCGTTGGCCGGCAACGCGATCTGGCTGATGCGGAAAGTGGGCGATTGCGTAGGCGCAGCGCCACGCCGCGCGATAACGACGCCACAGAAGAGCGACAAAACAGAGAGGCTCGCGGCGAGCGTCAAGCGGAGTCTGATGAATTTCATGCGGTTTGTTCTTTCACTGGATGTTGATCTTCACGACATTGGGCGTCTTGCTATCTACGCTCAGCGCCACGTCAATTTCGCCGCGCCCGGCCAGCGCCCGCGCCAAACGCAGATTGACCTGATCCAATCCGACGAAGCCACCCTGCGGCCCAGCAAACTGAACCTCCGCCGCCAAGCCACCGATGGTCGCCGTGACAGCGGCGAGCGCCGAGCGATTGCGAATGCCGGTTCCGAAGAGAATCAGGAAGACCTGATCCGATTCCGGCCCCAGATCAATCGGGCGCGAGACGAAACGGTTTTGCGCCGCGTTGAATTCAGCCACCGGCTCGAAGCTCTGCGTTCCGTCAGCCTTGATGCGGAGCGCGACAGCAGCGGCCACGCCCTGTCCAGTGGCGTTGGCGGTGAACAATCCCGGAGCGACGGCGGCCACCTGAATCGGACCCGATCCGAGCACGTCGCCGAAAGTCTGGCTGCCAGCGATGACCGCCAATCGCGCCACGCCCGAAGCCGTGCCCGGCGGGATTTGGAAATTGATCTGTCCCGGCGAGACGAAGAAGAGAGGGCATTGGCGCGTCGTACCACGCCCATCGTTATCAATGATTCTGATCGAAACGCCGCCCAGTGTGGTCGGCAGCGGCAGCGTGTTCGCAACCTCGACGCCGGGCGCGAGGTTGACGCCGAAGACCGCCGCGATGGATTCGGCGGCGACCTCGGTTCCGGCGAAACTAGCGGCGGAGACAGTCGTCGTGCGCCCGGCTTGTTGCAGCGTGAAGGTTTCGCCCGCGATGGTCAGCGTGCCGGTTCGCGATTGGGCGCTGGTGTTTTCGCTGAGCAGGAGGTTGACGCGCCCGTTGCCTTGCCCGCCGGCGCCGGAGAGGACTTGAATGAAGTTGGCGTTGCTGACCGCCGTCCAGCGGCAGCCGAACGGCGTTATGACATTGATTGAAATCACACCGCGTTCATCCGACCCGACTGACAGGCGCGGCGGATCGAGCCGGGTGCGCGCGGCGGAGACGCTGGTCACGGTCGCCGCCGTGGCGCTCATTCCGGGCGCGCTCACCGTCGCGGTGTTACTCACCTCTGCCACGTTGCTCGCCGAGCAGTTCACGTCCGCAGTGATCGTGATGGTCGCCAGGCTCTGGGCCGGCAGCGCGGCGAAAGTCACAGTGCGTTGATTGCCAGCTCCGCCGCAGACGCCGCCGCCCGTCGCCGCGCAATTGCTGAAGGTCAACTGCGGCGGCAGCGTGTCTGTGACCGTCACGTTTTCGACGCTCGACGCCGACGAGTTGACGACGGTGATGGTGTAGGTGACCTGAGTCCCGGCGTTGACGGCGTATGACGGCGCGACCTTGGTGATCGAAAGGCCGGCGGCGTTGACAAGCAAACTCGGCGAAAACTCCGAAGTGTTGTTCATCGGGTTGGTGGCGGTCGCGGTGACGTAACGGCCCGCCGGCGTGGCGACCGGCAGCGTGATGTTGAAACTCGCGTTGCCGCTGGCGTCGGTGGTGACGCTGCCCGCGCCGAGATAGGTTTGCCCTTCGCTCAAGCCCGACGGATCGCGCTCGCTGTTGGAGTAGAAATCGAGCGTGAAGGCGGTGTTGGCCGCGCTGTTGAAGACGCCCCTGACCGTCGTCGTGGCGCCGGATGAACTGGCCGCAGTCAGGAGCGGATAGTTTTGCAAAAAATTTGGGCCGGTGTCGGCGTCGCCCGGATCGTTGATCGTCACGCCGTCCAGGTTGAATCCGCCAAGGTCTATGCCGAGCAATCCGTTGGAATGGATCGAATTGCCGCGGATCGCAATGTTATTACCGAGTTTCACCTCTACGCCTTTGCCACGGTTGAACGCGATAACATTGCCCGCGCCTGGCTCCGTCCCACCAATCATTACGTCGCGCGTGTCCGCCGAGACGCCGCTGGAGGCGTTGCCGAGCGGCGCATTGCCGCTGGCGTCAGTGCCGATGAAATTGCCTTGAATTTGAGCGCCGTCCAGGAACACGCCGAAGAGGACGATGCCAGGACCAGAGGAGGCGCCGGCGCCGCTGCCCGCGATCACGTTGCGCGCCCCGCTCGTTACGCCGCCGATCACGCCGCCCATTGCGCCGCCGAAGGCGATCCCCGCCTCCACATTGCCGAGCGCGACCGTGCCTGTGGCGTCCGTGCCGATGTAATTGCCCTGGATCTGAATCCCGGTTCGGCTGCTGGCGTTGACGGTGACGCCGTATTGCAAGTGGCCGGAGATGACGTTGCGCGCCGCAGGCGTCGTGCCGCCGATGGTCGTGTCTGGCATAGAGAAGACCTCTACGCCGCTCCTGTCGTTCGGCAGGGCTGCATTGCCAGCGGCGTTCAGGCCGATCAGGTTGCCCTGAACGCGCGCGCCGCTCATCTCGCCGTCAATGGTAACGCCGCGGGCCGTATTGGCCGAGATGACGTTGCCCGCGCCCGCTTCCGTCCCGCCGATGACGTTGTTGGCCGAACCGCTGATGATGACCCCGGTCCCGCGATTGCCGAGCGCGACCGCGCCAGTCACGTCAACGCCGATGTAATTGCCTTGTACCAGATTGCCTGAAGTCAGGCTGCTGCCGATGCGGATGGCCGCGCCGTTGCCGGAGATGACGTTGCGCGCCGGGGCAGCCGTTCCGCCGATCCTATTGTTCACCGAGACGACTTCTATGCCGTTGCTGAAGGACGCGGTCACGCCCGCGCCGCTGGCGTCCGTGCCGATGAAATTGCCCTCGATGATGTTGTTACCGCGAGTCTCCATCCGGATGCGCGGCGCCGCCGAGAAGTTGATGATCAGGCCGCGCACGACGCTGGCGCCGCCTTCCAAAAACAACCCGCTGCCGCCTTCGCTGCCCGACAGCGCGACCAGCGGCTTGCCCGCGAAACCGGGCTGCGTCGTCCCGTCAATCGTCACCGCGCCGGTGATCAGAGGCAGCGAAGTGGCCGGCGTGATGGTCAGATTTCCGCCGCTGATGTTGAACGCGATCGTGTCCGCGCCCGCATTGGCGTTCGCGTCCAGGATGGCCTGTCGCAACGAACCCGCGCCGCTGTCGTTGGTGTTCGTGACGGTGAAAGTGGTTTGCGACGCGGTTCGCTCGAATGTCAACGCGAGTCCGCCGGTTTGCAAGATCGCCAGGTCGCTGAGCGCATCGCTGTTCAATCGCAGCGGGAGTACGGCCAGTGGCTCGCCAGTCAGATCGAGGGCTCCGACGCTTTCGCTGATCTTCGAGTGTTTGAGCGCGAGGCGGCCATTCGCGTCATTTTCGCTATTGATGATTAACAGCCTGCGCGAGGAGTCGCCAGCCAGGATCAGTTGATCATGCGGGGAAGATGATAGACGCGCGGCGAACAGAAACGGTCTGAACTGCGGCGACTGCGCGTTCAACAAGCGATATATTTCTTTGGACGTCCACTGCTCAATCGGTTTTGCATGCGCGCGACTCGCGCCTGCTGAAGCCACCTGTTTGTTTTCCAACACCTGCGCTGCGCCATCCGCTGTCAACAAAGCCAGGTCAACTCGCGGGTCGCCGGTGAAGTCACCCGTCGTGACGGCGATGATGGGAGCAGGGAAGACTCTTTCATCAATCTGCGCTGGCGGAACCGCAGCCCGCTGATCGCGGTCGAGCGAGAGTCGCCGGTCGCGGCCATGAACAATCAACAATCTCTCGCCCGCCGCCACCGCCAGATCAATCATTCCGTCGTCATCGAAATGGCCAAGCGCAAAGCCGCTGGCCGCAGCAGGCAGTTCAAAGATTTCCGGCGCGCGGCGCAAAGCCCCATCAGCGCCTTCAAAGACCAGAAGCTGTGGCCCACCGGCGCCGTTCACGCCTACGATCACGTCGGCCAATCCGTCGGCGCGATTGACCTCGCCTGTGAGCAGCGCCGTGACTTGTCCAGGAAGAGCGGCCGTTTGCGCTTCGGCGAAACCGCCGCGCCCGTCGCCGCTCAGCCAATGAAGCCGCTCGCCGCTGCGATTCGCCACGACCACGTCGAGATGGCCGTCGGCGTCGAAATCACCCGCGCCGATGAAATCCGGGGCCACAGGCAGTGGAACATCGCGCGTATCGGGGAAGAACGGCTCGCCGGTTTTTTCGCTGAGCGGTTGCGGCGCCAGGTGATGAGGATAGATAGCCGCCTGATCGCCTCGTCGCAGTCTGAGCAGTCCGGCGTCCCCGCCGCCGGCGCCGATGAGCAGATCCGCCACACCGTCTTCGTCGAAATCGCCTGTGGCCAGCGCCAGCGGTCTCTCGCCGCTTTGCGCCGCGGCGCCGCGTGAGCGCCAATCGCTGGCGCCCGCCAACAAGACAATCAATGATGTGAACAGAATGCGCGTTAAGATGGACCTGTTTTTCGGCATGACATTACCTTATGAATTTGTTCGACGCCGCGCCAGGGGTGGGGAACGGCGTCAGTTTACGAACGCGCGTTCCGTCGGCGATGTAGATGGCGCCGGCGGCGTCGAGAGCCACATCAATCGCCGCCTCCAATCGCGCCAGCACCGCCGGGCCGCCGTCGCCGAGCGGGCCTGTCGTACGATCACCTGCCAGCCGGACAATCGAGCCTGTCTGGGCCGCGACCCGCCAGACACTGGGCGTAAAGGAACTGTTGGTGTAGTTGCTGCTTGCGAACAAAAGATTGCCTTGAGCGTCGGCGGCCAGACCCACGGGATAGTAAATTGCGTTGATCACCGTACCGCCGCTATTCGTGACCACGCCGTTTTGGATGAAGGTACTGATCCTGCCGGAGGCGAGATTGATCTTGCGGATTTGCAGGCTGGCTGTGACATAAAGGTTATTGCTCGTGTCCACGGCCACAGCGGTCGGCCAACCGATAGTGGCGGCAATCGCGTCGCCGCCGTCACCGAGCGGGCCGCCGTAATTTCCGTTGCCCGCCACTGTCGTGATGATTTGCGTGGCCGCGTCAACTTTGCGGATGCGGTGGTTGCTAAAATCCGCGATGTAGAGATTGCCCGCGGAATCGAAAGCCACATCTGTCGGATAGTTTAGGCGCGCCTCGGTCGCCGGGCCTCCGTCACCGCTGAACCCATAATTGTCGGGCGCGTTGCGACCAGCGACTGTAGTGATGATGTTGGTACGAATATCAACTTTGCGGACGAGGTTGTGAGCGGTACCGGCGATGTAAAGATTACCTTCACGGTCAAGCGCGAGTCCGCCGGCAAAGCCGATGGAGGAACTGGTGGCCGGGACGTTATCTGCGCCCAAACCCGTCTGTCCATTGCCAGCAAAGACGCTGATGACGCCCGCCGGCGTGACTTTGAAGACGCGCGGTCCGCTGCTCAGGTAAATATTCCCGGCCGCATCCACGACCACGTTTGCCACCCCTTCCAGCTTGGCGTCCGTCGCCCGTCCGCCCTGCGTGGGGTCGTTCTGGCCGCCACCCGCGACAGTGTTGATCTGCCATTCCGGTTTGAAGTTTACGGCGTATCGCGCGCTGCCGGCGCGGCCTAAGCTGTCGTAGGCAGTCACGGTCAGATTGTTTACGCCCACTTGTAATCGCACGTCTTCAACCGCCCAGTTAATCGTCCCGCCGGCGAAGCCGCTGCCGCCACGGTCATTACTCCAAGTCAGGAACGCTATGCCGGCGCCGGCGCTCGCCACTCCACTGAAGCTCACCACAGGTTCGGGCGTGGTAAAAGAGCCGGTGTCGCTCGGCCTTGTCACAGTCACTGTCGGCGGAGGCGAAGATTCCGTGCCTGCTTGAGTGAGGATGACAGTTTGGCCCGCCACTCGGATTTCGCCCGCGCGGGGCAGCGGACTGGCGTTCGGGCTGACGCTGAAAGTTACGGCGCCGGCGCCGCTGGCCACGCCGTTGAAATTGGTCGTGATCCAGTTTGCGTTGCTTCGCGCCGACCAGAAACAACTGTTGGCCGAGGCTACGTTGACGGTGATGACGCCGCCAGCGGCGGTAACAGTCTGGTCGGGCGCAGAGACCTGGAAGCTGCACGGCGCGCCGGCCAGGGCGATGCGCAGGGTGTTGGTTGCTTTGCCGTCAACGCTGAGGGCGACGTCAACTTCGCCGCGACCAGCCAGTGTGCGCGGCAGGCTCAGATTGATTTGATCCAGCCCCGCGAATCCGCCTTGCGCTCCTACGAAGAGCGTTTCCACCGTCTCACCGCCGGTCTGCGCGTTGACCGCGCCGAGCGTGGCGCGTCGCAACCCCGTGCCGAAGAGAATCAGGAAGAGTTGATCGCCCGTCGCGCCAAAATCGAGCGGTCGAACGACAAACCGGTTGCTCGTTTGATCGAAGACCGCCACCGGTTCGTAAACCTGCGCGCCATCGGGTTTGATCCGCAGCGCAACGGCTGCCGCGACGCCTTGCCCGTTGGCGTTGGCGGAAAAGAGTCCCGGCGCGGTCGTCTCGATCATCACGTCGCCGCTGTATGTCGCTCCCGACTGGTTGGTAGCAATCGCAGTCGCCGGGCCGTTGGCCAGGCCAGGCGGCATTTGATAGTTGATCTGGTTTGGCGAGACGAAGAAGAGCGGGGCGAACATCTCCTGGCCCAGGCTGTCGCGCAACCGCACAGTCGTCCCGGCCAGTGTGGTTGGCAGCGGCAGCTCGGTCGCGGCTTGCGTCGTGGCGGCGAGATTGGCGCCGAAAGCCGCGACGATGGATTCGCCGGCCAGCGACGGGCCGGTGAAACTGGCCGCCTGCACACTCGTGATACTCCGGTTATCGCTGATGATCAACACGCGGTTCCTGGCGCTCTCGGCGACGTAGAGATTGCCCGCGCGGTCAATGGCGACGCCGGTCGGCGCGGCAAGCCTGACCGACGAAGCAGGCAGCCCCTCGTCGCCGAAGACCACCGGAGCGCTTCCGATGATCGTGGTGATGATTCCATCCGCGCCGATTTTGCGGACGATCGAGTTACCGGAGTCGGTGAAGAAGAGATTGCCCGATTGGTCGAACGCGAGGCCGAATGGCGAGGCGAGCGGCGAATTAATCGCGGGCACGTCATCAACTCCCTGGCCAACCTGTCCATTGCCAGCGAATGTGCTGATGATCCCGGCAGTCGTAACTTTGCGGATACGAGCGTTCGCTGTGTCGGCGATGTAGAGATTGCCCGCCGCGTCCAGCTTCACGTCTCTGGGGAAGCTCAACCTGGCTGCCGTCGCTGCGGCGCCGTCGCCGCCGAAGCCAAAGCCGCCGCCAACGACGGAACTTATCGCGCCGTTGCTGGCGGCGATCTTTCGCACGCGATGATTGCCCCAGTCAGCGAAATAGAGGTTGCCAGCGGCGTCCGTCGCAAGACCGTATGGATTGTTGAGCCGGGCGTTGGTCGCCGGCCCGCCATCACCGCTGAAGCCTTCCGTTCCGACGCCAGCCACCGTGTTGATGACGCCAGCGGTGGTGACCTTGCGGATTCGGTGATTGCCGGTATCGGAGATGAACAGGTTGCCGGCGGCGTCAACCGCCACTCCGCGCGGACTGTTGAGCGAAGCCTCGGTCGCCAGCCCGCCGTCGCCGCTCGCTCCCAGCAGGCCGTTGCCTGCCACCGTGCTGATGCGCCCATCACGAGTGATCTTACGCACACGGTGGTTGCCGGTGTCGGCCACGTAAAGGTTGCCAGCCGCGTCGAGAGCGATGCCTTCCGGCGCCCACAACCGCGCCGCTATGCCCGGGCCGCCATCGCCGCCGAAATCCGCGACCTGATTGCCAGCCAGCGTGCGCGCGATCCTGTCGGTGTTGAAGACCACGGCAAGTTTTGCGCTTCCGCCATTGCCCGCTGCGTCCCAGGCCGTCACGGTCAGATTGTTGCGTCCGACCAGCAGCGGGACGTTGTGGATCACCCACGTCCGGTCGCTGTTGATATGGGCTACGCCGGCTCCGCCCCGGTCGTTCCGCCAGGTGATGTGGGTGAAGCCGACGTTGTCAGACACCGTGCCCTCGAAGCGCAGATTGCGCAGATCGTTGGCGGTGTTGACGGTGATCTCCGGTTCTCTTGTCGGCGCGGTGAAGACGACGACGGGCGCCATCGTGTCAGGCGTGCGGAACGGGAGAATTTTGTAGATGCGCGGATGACTGGCGATCAGCATATTGCCCGCTTGGTCGAACGCGATGTTCAACGGGCTAAGCTCGACGGCGAACGGCGAGGCCCCATCTCCCGGAGGCACAGCGCCGCCGCCCGCGACAGTGGTGATGACGCCGGTTCCGGCGGCTATTTTGCGCACCCGCCCGTTCCCGTAGTCGGCGATATAAAGATTGCCCGTGGCATCCAGGTATAGTCCGTTTGGGCTGTGCAGCGCTGCGACAGTGGCAGGCCCTCCGTCGCCGCTGAAAGATTGGGAGCCAGTGCCGGCGATGGTGGAGATGATGCCAGTGCTCGCGGTGACTTTACGAATTTTGTGAGCGCCGCTGTCCGAGATGTAGAGGTTGTCTGCGGCGTCAATTGCCAGACCGGCGGGGTCTTCAAATTGCGCCTCGGTCGCCGGGCCTCCGTCACCGCCGGGACCGCCAGCCGGACCGAGTCCATTGCCGGCGGCGGTCGTTATAATGCCGGTTTGCGCGTCAACCTTGCGGACGCGATTGCCTCGTACTTCGGTGATGTAGAAGTTGCCCGCCCGATCGAACACGACGTCTATCGGTCCGGCGATCCGGGCTTGTGTGGCCGGGCCGCCGTCGCCATTGTTGGGGCCGCAACCGAAAATATCACAGCCGTTGCCCGCGATGGTGTTGATGATGCCGTCAGGCGTGATCTTGCGGATGCGGTTCTGTCCGTAATCAACGACGATTATGTTGCCCGCCGGGTCGAAGAGCACTGCGCTTGGAGATTCAAGCCTGGCCTGTGTCGCCGGGCCGCCGTCGCCGAGCGGCGCCATGCTGCCAGCGCCAGCGATGGTTGAGATGAAGCCGGTGCGCGCGTCTATCTTGCGCACACGCCCGCCTTCAGCGACATAGATGTTGCCCGCCGCATCCAGCGCCATCTTTCTTGGGAGAAACAACTTGGCGTAGTACGCGGGGTGGCCGTCGTCCTTATTGCCGGCGCCGGCGATTGTGACAAGAGTTGCGCTGGGGTTGAAGATCACGGTCAATTCCGCGCTGCCGGTTTTGCCTGTTGTATCGCGCGCCGTAATGGTGATGAGGTTGACGCCGGGTTGTAACGTGATTGCAGGCGTCGTCCATGCAGTTGTGCCGTTGGCTTGGCCGGAAATGGGAAATGGAGTGAGGCTGTTGGAACCGCGATCAGCAGCCCAACTCACCTGCGTGACGCCGGTGTCATCGCTGGCGACGCCGCTCAAGGTGATAACGGAAAGCTCGGTGGTCAGTCTGCTCTCGCTGGTGGGGTTGATGATCTTGACCTGCGGCCTTTGTGCGTCGAGCTTGCCTGCTTGCGAGACTGTGAAACTGCGACCGGCGATGGTGATTGTTCCGGCTCGCGCCAGGCTACCGCTGTTTGGCTCGACCGAGAAGTTGATCGTTCCGGCGCCACTCCCGCCGCTCGCCCCAGTGATCCTGATCCATTCCGCGCCGCTCGCCCCGCTCGCATTGACGCTGGCTGACCACGGGCAGCCGTTCGGCGCGGAGACGTTGACGCTTCCCGCGCCTCCCTCCGGTTTTATGTTCACGCTGGCGGGCGAGAGCGAATAACGGCAATCGTTGGCGCCCAGCGACGTTCGCCACGCGCCGCGCCCGTAGGTGAAAGCGTATAGCTGCGTCGCGTTTGATCCTGCGTTCAACGCCAGCGCTTCAGTGACGACGTTCGGCGTCCCGCTTTCAACCGCCCACGTCACGCCGCCGTCGGTCGTCACAAAAATTCCGACATCCGTACCGATGAATAAACGGCTGCGGTTTTGCGGATCAACGACGATTGAATGGACTGGAACATCGGGCAACGCTCCTGCTCCCGCGCCGTCAATGCCGGACCACGTCGCGCCGCCGTCCGCGCTGCGCCACACGTGTCCGCCGCCGAAGGTCGAGTAAGTGGCGTAGACGACGTTGTGATCAACCGGATCGAAAGCCAGCCACGAGACATATCCGGCGCGCAGCGTGGCGCTCGTCCATTGACCGCTGCCCGACAGCGCGTTCGCGTTGCGAATGATCACGCCAGCGTTCGTGCCGGCCAGGACGAGGTTGGAATCGTCGGGGGCAACGGCGATAGCTGTGACTGAGCCTTGCTGCAAGGCGGGACTCGCCTGGCTCCACCGCGCCGCGCCGTTGACGCTCAGCCAGAGCGCCCGTCCGCCCGTCCACAGCCGCGAGCCGTCGCTCGGATCAACCACCAGCGGCGCGATGTAAACGAAGCCCGGATCAGAGATGCCGTGGTACGCCGGAGCGAAAGTTTGTCCTCCGTCCACAGACTTTCTGATGAAGCTGCCCGAGGTGGCAGCGTAAATGACGTTTGGGTTGGCCGGGTCTATCACGACGAAGCCGCCGTCGCGGCTGAGCATTTGGCGCCAGCCGTTGACGCCGTCGCCGTCCGAGCCTCGCAGGAATCCGTGCCCGCTCGCGCCCGCCAGATAGCGTGTTCCATCAGGATAAGGCGAGCCGTGATAAAACTGCGTCGCGGCGTAACCGTGGTTGAGCGAAGTCCATTGCGTGGCGCTGTTTGATGGATCGCAGGGCGCGGTTGTTCCAGTCGCGGTTGCGGCTAGCGCATCGCTGGTTTTGTAGATTCCACCATCGCCCGCGACAAACATCGTCTTGTTACTCGCGCCGTTGTATTGGGGGTGAAAAACAATCGCGTGGTGATGCGTGTGGGCGTATTGCGGAGCGTTCGCGTCAATCCACGAATAAGAAGCCAATCCCCAATTCGCGCCGCCATCGTCGGATCGAAACAGCTCAACGCCGCCGACCCAGACGCGGTTCGCGTCAATCGGATCAACCGCCATCGAGTTGGCGTACCAGCCGGTGTTGAAGAAGCGGTCGGGACCGAGACCGCAATTGCTGAAGAAAGCATCGCGCGTCCACGTGAAGAGAACTGTGTTGAGCTTGTTTGCGTCGGTCTTGCGAACCTGCGCCGTCCACGTGTTCGGATCGCCGCTGGCGGTCGAGCGGAAGATTGCGTGCAGGCCGGGTTGATTGCTGGTCGCGGGATTGGCCGAAGCGGCATAGATGATGTTCTGGTTCGACGGGGCGAGAGCCAGCGATGTCCGCCCCATCCCCGGATCGTTCAACACCTCTGTCCACGCGCCCGCGCTGCTCGCGTCGGTGTTGCGGTAGACTTTCGCCTGGGCAAATGTCCCGCACGAAGCGAAGAGATAGTCGGTCGTTTGATCGCTGCGGATGACCAGGTCAAGACATCCGCCCGTGACCGCTGGATCGAGCGTTCGCGTCCAACTCGCTCCGCTGTCAATGGAACGCCACACGCCTGTGCGCGTCGCCGCGTAAACGCGACGGCCATCGGTCGGGCTGACGACGATGTCGTTGACGTAATGAAAATCGGCAGTGGCCGCGGAGGCCAGCCTCGTCCACGTCGCTCCGCCATCGACCGTTTTGAAAATGCCCGCGCCGCGAATCGCATCGAAGTTGAAGAAACCTTCGCCCGTGCCAGCGTAGAGCACGTTTGGGTCACTGCGATCCATCGCCAGCGCATTGACCGCGAGGTTGGCGACGAGATCGGCCAAAGGTCTCCAACTGGCTCCGCCATCAGTCGTCTTCCACACTCCGCCCGCCGCCGCCGCCGCATACATCGTGTCGTGATTCGTCGGATGAATGATCAGCGCGCGCGTGCGCCCGCCGATATTGCCGGGACCAAGTTCCGTCCACGTCGCCGCAGAATCCGCCTCGGCTTCCGCCTGACTCAAAAACCTGCTCTGCGCCGTCGAATAACGCGGCGCCCGGCGCGCCTGCTCGCGCGCCTCCAGATAACGCTCGACCGGAATTTCTCGCTCGCCTTCAGGCAATCGCTTCTGCAAATAAAACCTCGCCGCCGCTTCCTGCGCATCGCCGGGGTTTCGGTTCGCTTCTGGCCGATCCTGAGGCGCGGTTTGATCCATCGCGGCTGAAGCCGCTCGGATCGCAATCTGGTTTGAAGAATAGATGATGGCGGCGCCGATCAAAGACAAAGCTAGCGCCGGCAGGAGTTTGAATTTTCTGATTGTCATTGCTGGTTGTCTGTCGAATTGGAGGTCGAAGACTCGATTGATCTCGGGCGATAGGGCTGTTTGATTCCGGTGGGGGCCGATAGGATGCTTCTATTAATCTCCCTGTGAGCTTTGCGGTTCAACGCTGGCGCTGGCAGCCGCGTTGACGGTCATCGCAATCAGCGCCGAGAAGGCGAATAGCGCGCCGCCGATCCAACCCAGCCACGTTGGGTGCTGCGCCATAATCCATCCGCCCGCGGCGGGCGCGATAATCCGCGAAAAGCTTTCGAGTGAAGTCGTCGCGCCAATCACGCCGCCACGCCGGCGCGGCGGCGCGGCCTGCGTCAGGATGCTGGTCAACGCCGGGCGCGCGATGCCGTGTCCGAACGAGAAGAAGAGCGCGACAAACGCCAGCTTCCACCACACGTCAACCAGCGACACGTAAGACAAACCAATCGCGCTGGAAATCAAGCCGACGACCAATGCTCTGTAATCGCCGAACCGTTTGACGAAAGGCCCGATCACCGCGCCCTGCCAGATGATGCCCAGAAAACCTACGAAGGCCAGAAAGAGGCTGGTCTGTTTCGCGGTGAAATCGAGCTGCCGTTCGGCGAAAAGCGCGAACATCGTCACGTACAGCGCGAACGGTAAAACCATCAGGAAAAAGACCATCAGCAGCCGGCGCAGTTCGGGCAGCGCCAGATAATCGAAGACGCGCGTGTAGACCGCCAACCCTCTCGGCCGTTCTTCATCAGTGTGATGTTCGGTCTCAGGCAGCAGAAAGGTCGTGGCCATAATGCTGCTGAAGGAAAAGATCGCCGCCGCATAAGCCGGAATGTCGTAACCGAACTCCGAAAGAAAAGCGTTGAGCGTCGTGCCCAGCATAAAACCCAGACCGAACGAGACGCCGATGATCATCCCGAAAGTTCGCGCGCGCTCTTCTGGCCGCGTGATGTCGCTGATGTAAGCCTGCGCGACAGTCAGATTGCCGCCTGAAAATCCATCAATGGCCCTGGCGACGAAAAGCCAGAAGACCGGATTCGGCAGATGAAGCGCCACGCCGAGCAAAATGAAACCCAGGCACGACCCGATCTGGCTGTAGAGCAGCACGGGGCGGCGCCCTCGACGGTCGCTCCACGATCCCAGAATGGGCGCGGCGATGAACTGGCACAGCGAATACGTGGCGATGAGCAAGCCGATGGTTTGCGGCGACGCGCCGAATTGTCCGGCGTAATAAGGCAACAAAGGCAGAATGATGCTGAAGCCGAGGATGTCAACGAAGACAACGATGAAGATCGGAATGAGTCGTCTGTTTACAGGCATAAATCATCAGTTCGTCGAAACGTGCGCCGACGCTGAATGGGATTGAGCAATAAAATGAGTGAGAGTGAGCGCGACGGCAGTCTAGCATCAGGCTGATGATTTTGCTAACGCGCATTTTTACGCCGCGGCTCGAACCAGATTCCATTTGATGCGCGTGTAGGCGATGCGGAATCCCTGCCGCTCGGCGTTGCGTTGCGAGATGCTGCCGGGCGCAGCGCCCATCATTGCCAGGTCGCATCCGGCTTCGACTGCGTAATTCAAACGGCTTTCGAGCAAAGCCAGTTGCGCGCCCTGCTTGCGGCCTTCGGGAATCGTGCTCGCCCCCGCCAGCAGCGCCACCCCATCGTGGATGAGCAATGCGCCCGACGCGATGGCCTGCCCGTCAAGCTCCGCCAGGAACGAGAGACCGCCCGCCCGCTTCGCCGTGAGATACATCAATTCCAGCATGAGGTCGTTGAAATCCGTGATCCCGCGCCAGCCGCTGGCCGCCGTCTGCGCCCATAGCTCCTCTTCACCGGCCCGAATCAGACGCGCCTGAACTTTCTCGTTGCGCGGCGACGCGAGCCGGACGCCACGCCCGATGGGGCGATACATCACGCTGGTGAGTTCAATCGGTTGATAGCCCCGCTCGTTGAGCAAAGTCAGCAACGCGGGATCGGCCATCGGACTGACTTCGTGATGAACGTGCGCGCCGCGCTGTTGGAAGAACTCTTCGAGCTTATCCATCTCGGCAGGCGTGACTGGATCGAATATGCCGAGGCCGAAGGTTTGCGTCAGCGGCGAACCGATTCCGTCGAACATCGCGTAAGCGCCCGCAACTTCAATCCACTGCGCGCCGCTGTCGGGGAAGTGTTTGGCCCTGGTTTCAACGAAGTCGGCGTTGCCACGCCCTTCAGCGCGTTCGAGGCGGCGCGAGAGGGTGAGGTCGGAAAAGGGAATTGAGGATTCGTTTAAAGTCATTACGGATTTATTCATTGTTGTGATGCTCTTTCACTTGTGAGCTTCCATATAGGCTCTCAGAGTAGTTACGTCAAGGCCAGACATTGCCGCCCCAATCGCCGGGAATCGCCAACGCCCTTCCACATCCCATCCTCATCGGATAAATTCTTCCGGCAGTTCCTATTCCACCCGCAACTGGAGAAAACAATGAAGAATCGCCTCGCGCTCGTTGTCATCCTGGCGCTTTCGACAATCGCTTCCGCCTTTTCGCAAACCTCGTCTGAATCCTTCGACGTGCTGATCCGCAACGGCACGGTCGTTGATGGGGCAGGCAAACGTGGTGTCAAAGCCGATGTTGGGGTTCGCGGCGACCGTATAGTCTTCATCGGCTCGGCGAAATCGGCTCAGGCGAAGACGACGATTGACGCCTCAAACCTTGTCGTCGCGCCCGGCTTCGTTGATGTTCATAGCCACACCGAGAATTCCATCGCCAATCCCGACCGCCGCTGGAACGAAGGTGTGATTCGACAAGGCGTGACCACAATTGTCGGCGGCCCTGACGGTTCGCAATCGCCTTCCCAGATTCGCCGACTGATCGCGGCTTACGAGAAGAATGGGGTCGGCGTGAACGTGGCTTTTTACATCGGCCACAACGCCATTCGCCGCGAGGTCGTCGGCGCCGCGCATCGGTTGGCCACGCTTGAAGAGATCGAAAAGATGAAGGCGTTGGCGCATGAAGGGATGGAGATGGGCTGCGTGGGTTTTTCGACCGGGTTGATGTACGAGCCGGGGATGTGGAGCGACACCGATGAAGTCGTCGAGTTGGCGAAGGTCGTCAAGCCATTCAACGGCACGTATGATTCGCACGTGCGCGACCCCGTTCAACGCTTCGTCGAATCGGACGCGGAAGCGATTGAGGTTGGCCGTCGCGCGGGCATTCCAGTCAAGATCGCTCACGAGAAGACCGTCGGCTTGCAGAACGCGGGCAAGAACAAAGTGATCATCAAGATGATCAACGACGCCCGCAAGAGCGGAGTTGAAGTCGTCACCGATCAATACCCTTATGACGGCGCGGCGACTTCGACGCTGACCGGCATCATCGTCGTTCCGCCGGAGATGCGCGCAGGACTCGATCTGAAAGCCGCATTGCGCGATCCCGAAAAACGCCAGCAGATCAAACAGACCAGCGAGAACGGCGTTAACGGCGGCTTCGCGTGGTTGAAAGCCACCGGCTATGGCGCGATGCGGATTACGAGCAGCAAAGATTACCCGCAACTGACCGGCAAATATCTTTCCGAACTGGCCAAAGAGCGAAAAGTTGATCCGTTCGATCTGGTCAGCGACCTGATCCTCAACGCCAACAATCCGGTCGGCATCACGCTCGGCGCGATCAAGGAAGAGGATGTGCGCGAGTTGATGATCCAGCCGTGGAATATGATCGCCAGCGACGGTGGCTACTCCGACGGCAAATTTATTGACCAGCGCCATCCGCGCTCGACCGGCACGTTCGCGCGCGTGCTCGGCCATTACGTGCGCGAGGTGAAGTTGATGAGTCTGGAAGAAGCGGTCCGCAAGATGACTTCGCTTCCGGCTGATCATCTGGCGATCCCGGATCGCGGGCGAATCGCAAAGGGAATGGCGGCAGACATCGTAGTCTTCGATCCGAAGACGATCCGCGACCGTTCGACTTGGGACGAGCCACAATTGCTGGCCGAAGGCGTTCATCACGTGCTGGTCAACGGCGAGTTTGTTCTGCAAGACGGAAAGATGACGGGAAAAGCTCCGGGAAAGTTTTTGCCTAAGAAGAACGCTCAGCGAAGCGCGCGCTGACGGAAGGTTCGCGAACTGGCGCGATAAGCGCGCGGTTGATTTAGCGCCGCGACTGGCTGAATAATCCGTCTATGCAGGGCAGTCTCTTCTACATTCCTGCCGCTGATCTGCGCCGTTGGACATTGGCTCAAGTCCTGATCTGCATCTCACTTCTGTTTCCGCTGGCAGCTTGCGGGGCATCTTCTGATGAACGCAAGGTCAAGGAGACACAAACCGGGTTGGCGTCTTTCTATAGCCGTTCACTTCACGGAGAGCGGACCGCCAGTGGAGAAAAATTCAATAATAACGAGATGGTCGCCGCGCATCCGACCTACCCGTTCGGCACAATTGTGCGGGTAACCAATCTGAAGAAGGACAGAACAGTCGAGGTGCGCGTTATAGATCGAGGCCCGACGAAGCAAAACCGCGCTGAAGGAGTGATCATTGATCTATCGCGCGCGGCGGCTGAAAAGCTCGGGATGACGCGGGATGGGAGGGTACGCGTCAAAGTGGAAGTGCTGGAATGGGGCAAGAAAGGCGCTAAAAAACACCGCTCTCCAAAACCTCGGTAGAGCGGCGTCACAAACCGAGTTTATCCATTGGCGTAAAAACTTGTAAAAGTTATCAAGCTTCAACCGCGCTCACAGTCCTTGGGTTTCCGCCGGTCGTAAAATCTCTTCGCTTCAGAGACAGTTTGAAGGCGAAAGGGAATTGGCGGATAGTCTTCGACGTGAGTAATCCATTGCCCGATGATCAAAAGTGAACAGGAGGTTCAATGACCAACAGGAACATTCTCAGATTGCCGTTGCTGTGCGCTGCGCTGATCGGCGCGTTGATTACGATTGATCAAAACCTGCCGTCGGCGCCCACAACACAGGCGGCCACAAGCCAGACAGCCAAATTCGATTTCAGAGGAATCGGGAAGCGCATTCAGGTGAAGCTGATCGAATTGCGCGACGCGGGCGGATTTCCCGGAGTGAGCGTCGGCATCGCCACGCCCGACCGCCGCTCGATGACAGTCTCAATCGGTTATGCCGATCTCGAAAGCCAGAGAGCGTTGAAGCCGCCGGATCGAATGCTGGCCGGGAGCATCGGCAAGACCTACGTCTCAGCCGTCACGCTGCAATTGGTCGAAGAGGGCATACTCAATCTCGACGAAAAGATCGAGAAGTGGTTGGGCGCCGAGCCGTGGTTCAACCGGCTGCCGAACGCAGAAACGATCACGCTCAGAATGCTGATGAACCACACCAGCGGGGTTCCCGAGCACGTGCTGCACAAAGATTTTGTCAAAGCATTGAAAGAGCGACCGGACAAAGTCTGGAAGCCGGAGGAGTTGGTCGCGCACATCCTTGACCGCGAACCGTTGTTTGCCGCGGGCCAGGGCTGGTCGTATGCCGACACGAATTACATCTTGGTGGGGATGATCTTCGAGCGCGCGTCGGGCAAGACTGTTTACAGCGAAGTCACGCGGCGGATTCTGAAACCGCTGAAGCTGAAAGAGACGCTGCCTTCAGACAACCGCGTGATTCCGGGTTTGATCACGGGCTACGTTTCGCCCAACAGCCCGTTCGGCATCGAAGGCCGCACGATCATTGACGGCAAATTCGTCGTCAACCCGCAGATGGAATGGTGCGGCGGCGGGTTCGCTTCAACGGCGGAAGATTTGGCGCGCTGGGCGAAGGCGTTATACGAAGGCAGAGTCTTCAGACAGACGACGTTCGACCAACTGCTCAACGCAGTGCCGGCGAAGACCGGACAAGGTGACAAATACGGACTGGGCGTGCAGGTTCGCCAAACTGATTGGGGATTGAGCTACGGGCACGGCGGCTGGTTTCCCGGATACCTTTCCGAGATGGAATATTTTCCGAAGTATCGGATGGCCATCGCCATTCAATTCAACACGGATAATTTCCGGCAATTGAAGAAGAGACCGCATGATTATGTGCTTGAGATGGCCCGAATAGTTTTCGGCGAGCCTGCTGACAAAAGATCATAAACTGGGTCGAAGAGATGAAGGAGAGCGCCGGAATCCGGGCGCGCAACGAACGAGGAAGCGCAATGGCAGAATACGGTGAATGGAATCGCAAGGGAGCGACGCTGAGCGACGTAACAGCCAGGGCTGAATACGGCGTGAGCCGGGACTTCATCATCAAAGGCATCCGGACCGGCAGACTTGAGTATCGCGAAGGCTCGATATGGGGCAACCCCTATCTCAGGCTCCTGAGAAGTCAGCTTGAGCAATACATCGCGGAGGAGCTTGGAAAGGACTCCTTGCACAGAGTAAAGAACCAGGCCGAGTTGCGTAAGGTCAAGAAGGAAATAGCCGATCTCAAGAAGAAACTCAAGGAGCTTCAAGAGCGACAGCGTGAGCTTGAGGCGTCATTGGACAAATGACCGATCACTGAAAAACTATATTGCCGGCGCACTTCATTGCTCCCATTTTTTCCCCGTCCCCTGGCGTAGAGCGTTCATCGAATCTATCTTCACGTTTGTCCACATCTCCCTTGAGCCGCCAGGCCAGATCACTCCAACCGCTTCAACGCTCGTAACATTACCCAGTCCGAAATGGACTCTGAGGTCGTTGGCTGCCAGATAGCTGCCGTCGGTGTGAACGCGCCCCCACAATGGCTTCGCGTTTTTGCGGAGCGCCGCGACTCGCGCGCCGATGCCGTCGCGGTTGTCCTGCGCGCCGATCAGCCTCACCTGCAGCCAATGCGAGCGCGGAGCGGCCTGATTGAGCAGCAATCGCGCTGGGCCGTTGTTGTTGGTGACGAGGATGTCCGTGTCGCCATCGTTATCAATATCACCGAAAACGGCGGCGCGGCTGACTTCGGAAAGCTGCAACGCCGGGCCAGCCGAATTGGTCATTTCACGGAAAATCCGCTCCCTACCGGTCGCGGTACTGATCTCGTTGTGAAAAAGCTGATTGCGTTGATGGAACGGGTAAGCTTGGCCGCGCAGCGCGGGCAGCAAAGTCACTGCGCCGTTGGCCGCGAACAGATCGAACCATCCATCGTTGTCGTAATCGAACCAGGCGACTCCAAAACCCGTCGAGAGAAAACTCGGTTGAGCCAGATTGAGCTCAATCGTCGCGTCATCGAATTGGCCCTTGCCGTTGTTGCGATAGAGCGTGCTGCCTTCTTTGGTCAGATTGGTGACCAGCAGGTCTTCGTCACCGTCATTGTCGAAATCGCCCGCGGTGACGCCCATTCCGGCGCGCGCCACGCCGTCTGCGCTGTAAGCCGCGCCTGCCATCAGCCCGTTCTCTTCAAACTTGCCGTCGCCTTGGTTGATCCAGAGCAGATTCGCCGCGCCGTCATTGGCGACGTAGATGTCAACCAGACCATCGCCATTGAAATCCGCGCAGGTTACGCCGAGGCCGGGGCCGACCGCTGAGCCAATGCCTGAGGTTGCGGTGACGTCAGTGAATTTGCCCGCGCCTTCGTTGCGGAACAGGCGGTCGGGAACGGGGCGATACGCCGCCGGAGAGCAGTAATCAGGCTCGCCCGTCGGAGCGAAACATTGCTTGTTGCCTTTGATCGTGAAATCAATGTAGTTGCAGACGAAGAGGTCGAGGTCGCCGTCGCGGTCGTAATCAACAAACGCCGCGCTCGAAGACCAGCGCGGGTCGTCCACGCCGGCTTCGCGCGTCACATCGGTGAAAGTTCCGTTGCCGTTATTTCGATACAACACGTTCGATCCGAAGTTGGTCACGTAAAGATCAATGTCGCCGTCGTTGTCGTAATCGCCTGTCGCCGCGCCCATCCCGTAGCCGATTAAGCCTACGCCCGCTTTTTCGGTCACGTCGGTGAAGCGTAATTTGCCCGATGGAATCAGCTCATTGCGGAACAGGCGATTGCCCGGTTTCCAGTCTTTCGGCGGCGGGAACTTCGCTTCGTTAGATTTCTTCTTTTCATCGAGCATCGCGCCTTGAAGCAAATAGACATCGAGGTCGCCGTCATTGTCGTAATCGAACAAAGCAGCGCCCGCGCCCATAATTTCGGGCAGAGAGAATTCGCCGGTTGAGCCGGTGAAGTGCTGAAAGTTCAGGCCGGTTTCCGCCGCGATTTCGCGGAAAAGCGGAGTGTCTGTTGGCAGAATCGGATGCCACGGGCTTGTCCCGTGGAGGTTCACGATAGTCGCTAGCAGCCAGCGTGAGACTCCACGGGGCAAGCCCGTGGCATCTTGCGGCAAAGAGAGTATTGTTGAAAGCAGGGCGCCGGCTAAAACGGGCGCTCTAAACGCCATTCGTCGCATTTCATCTTCTCACTTTTGGGAGGCGAGCTTCGCTTTGAGCCATTCGACCAGTTTCGTTTTGTAATCCATCCACTCCGGGTGGCCTTCCCAATTCTCCATCCCGTGTGGCGCGCCATCGAGCGTGAAGGCGTCGAAGCTGGCGCCGGCTTTTTCGAGTTCGTTCACGAAATCGTTATGTTGAGCGAGCAGCCCATCCTTCGTGCCGCAGATGAGCAGCAGCGGCACGATGTTCTCACGCGCGTTGTGTAGAGGAGAATAGCGTCGCAGCGTCGCGCGAGCTTCGTCGTCAAGTTGAGCGATGCCGAACAATCGAACCGGGATCGAACGCGGCGTCAACTCCTTCGCCATCGCTTCAAAGTCATACACACCGTAAAACGAGACAGCGGCTGCGATCTCCGCCTCCGGGTCATTTTCGAGATTCGTTTCAAGTCGAATTCTGCGGCGGCCTGATGGAGTGGAGCGGCTGCCGCTTCTGGTCGCCAGCAGCGCGGTCATCTGCCCGCTGGCCGACTCGCCGATGATGGCGATTCGGTTGGGATCAATTCGGAAACTCTTTTCGTAAGCGCGGATGAAGCGGATCGCCTCGCGCAGGTCTTCGATCTGATCCTGGTGGCGGTATTGCGGCGTCAAACGGTAATCAATCGAAAACCACGCGAAGCCCGCCTTCGCCAGCGGCTCAAACAACGGCGTGACGTATGTCACCTTGTCGCCCGCTTCCCACCCGCCGCCGTGCGCGATGATCACCGCCGGAAACGGCCCGCTCCCATTCGGGATGTAAGCGTCGAGTTTCAAGCTTTTTTGCCGCAGGCTGAAGGCGATGTCTTTCCTGAGATTCGTCTGGTAAGGCTCGTGAGCCGGGAAGCGCAGCTTGAGTTCTTCGCCCAGCCACGAAAGCGCACGAGCTTTGTAATCCCACTGGCGCGGCAGCCAGTTCTCGGCTCTGTGAATCGCGCCTTCAACGGTGAGATATTCGCAGCGTCCGCCAGCCTGACGTATCGCCTCGCAATATTTCGCGGCTTGTTCCGGCGGAGCTTCGCGGTCAGCGGCGCCGTGAACGACGAGTGTGGTGGGTATTGTTTTTGTGATGCGAATAATTGGCGAAGCTTCGGTCAGGAAATCCGGATTTGAGATTTGAGATTCGAGATTTGAGATTTGGGATTCGGGATTTGGGATTTGAGATTTGAATTTCGGGATTTCGCGCAGATCATAAAATCCGCCGATCAACACCGCCGCCTTCACGCCCGCTGGTTTTTCAGCCGCGAGCATCGCCGCCAGGTGCGCGCCAGCGTCTTCGCCGAGGAGCGCGATGTTGTTCCGATTGATCCGAAACTTCCCGGCGTTGCAACGAACGAAATCAACCGCGACGCGCAGATCGTCCAGCGCGTCTTTGTAGTTCCGAATCCCGCCCAGCCGGTAATCAATCGAAAACCAGTTGTAGCCAGCGCGCGTCAGCATTTCCAGAAACTGGCCGACGAACGCGATGCGGTTGCCCGAATCCCAACCGCCCCCGTGAATTACGATGACCGCCGGACGGTTGCGCCCGTGTTTTTGGACGTAAGCGTCGAGCGAAAGCTCACCACCGTTCACGCGGCGGTAAACGATGTCGCCCATCACGCCCGGCGTGATGTAATTGCCTTCCGGGTTGCGAACCTGGACTGGCAGACAGGCGCCCCCGCGCGCTTCGACTGACGCAAAACCGAGAGCGAGCAGAAGCGGCAGAATTGTCATGGTGGATTTCATCGGCGCGTAGGAATAGCACAGAAACGCGCAGCAGAGAAGCGCGGCGAGAATCAGTTGACTGCTTGACCGGCGTCCGAGCCGTTCAATATGCTACGCGGCGAAATCCGGATTTCAATTGGAACCATCTATGACTTCATTTCAGCGATCTTGCGCGCTCGTCATCACGTGTTTGGTCTTTGGCGCGGGCGCAACCGAAGCTCAAACCAGAAAATCGCGCGGCGCAGCTCCGGCGCGACAACAATCAACCGGTTCGATCCAAAAGTTGCGCGATGCCGTGCGCGCCAATCCACGCAACGCTGAGGCCCGCAACGCGCTCGGACTGGCGCTGGGCAAGAGCGGGCAATTCAACCCGGCCATCGCCGAGTTCCGCGAAGCCATCGCGTTGAAGCCCGGCTATCTCGACGCCTGGACGAACCTCGGCATTGCGCTCGAACAGAAAGGCGATTTCGACAACGCGATCGAAGCCTTCCTCAAAGCCGCGGAATTGAACCCGAACGACCCTGAGCTTCACATCTCGCTTGGCTCGCTGCTTCATCGCCAGCAGAAACTCGACGCGGCCGTGGGCGAATTTCGTTACGCGGCGAAGCTCAAACCGAACTCGGCTGAGATCCACACTAACCTGGGATTCATCCTCGGTCAGATGGGCGATCTCGAAGGCGCGATAAAAGAGTTCGAAGCGGCGGTCAAAATAAAACCTGATTTAGCCGAAGCGCATTACTTTCTGGGCAACGGCAAGTTGCTGCTGGGCAATCCGGACGGCGCGATTGTTTCACTGCGCGAAGCCGTGAAATTGAAACCGAATGATGTGGGGGCTTATCAGGCGCTGGGCGCGGCGCTGCTTCGACGCGCGGCTCCGGCGGATATCGCTGAAGCGGTCGGTGTGATGCGCCGCGCGGTGAAATTGAAACCCCAATCCGCCGAAATGATGACCACCTTGGGCGTTGCGCTGCGCGAAAACGACGAGATCGAAGAATCAATCCCAATTTTGCAGCAGGCGATCAAACTCAAACCGGATTTGATCGAAGCTCACAACAATCTTGGACTGTCTCTGCTGCGCCAGAGAAGCTACGACGCGGCGATCACGGAATTCCAGGCAGCGATCAAGCTGGACGATCAAAACTCATCAGCGCACCTCAACCTGGGTCTGGCGCTGATGCAGAAAGGTGACGTCGCTGGCGCGATCGGCGCCTACCAGAAACTGATCGGATTTGCGCCAGACCAGGTCGCCGCGCATTACAACCTCGCGCTGGCTTACAAGCGTAAAGACGACCTGGCCGCCGCCATTGAAACATTGCAAAAATGCATTGCGATGCAGCCTGATTTCGCCGACGCGCATTTCACGCTCGGCGAGATTCATATTCAGCAGGGTAAATTCGACGAGGCGAAGCTGGAATTGAACGAGGCTGTCAGGTTGAAACCAAGCGATGCCGAAGCGCACTACACGCTCGGCGGCGCGTTGCAGCGAAAAGGCGAGACCGACGCGGCCATCGCTGAATTCCGCGAGGCGATCAAACTCGCGCCGGGCAATCCCGAATTTCACAACTCGCTCGGCGCGGCTTTGCGGCAGAAGGGCGAGACGGAAGCCGCGCGCGCGGAGCTTCAGGAGGCGGCGCGTTTGATCAAGCTCAAACAAGAGCGCGACGCTGCGTTCACTGCAATGACCACGGGCGTTCAACGGCTCAACGAAGGCAAATTGGACGAGGCCATCGAACGGTTCAATGCCGCCGTTAAGCTCGATCCGGATCTGGCGCAGGCTTATTACCAACTGAGCGTGGCGTTGAAGAAGAAGGGACAGGCCGCGGCTTCGCAGGAAGCTCTGCGCAAGGCCGAAAAACTCGATCCGCGAGTGAAAAAATAGAGAGGCAGTATCATCGGAATGAACAGGCTTACCATAGCTGACAAGGCTGGCGGATTTTACTCAGGCGATTTGTTAAAAGACCTGCTGGATGGGTGGAAGAGCGATTATTTGTTGCTGATTCTACCAGGCGGGGAGATCGAATTCGGCGCTCAGGCTCTGGAACGCTTCGTTCAGGTCGCCGACGACACGGGCGCGGGATTGATCTATTCAGATTTCCGGGAGAAGAACGGTGATGAAGTGGTGGATCATCCGCCGATTGATTATCAAATCGGCAGCATTCGTGACAATTTCGATTTTGGCTCGGTCTTGCTGCTTTCGCGCAAAGAGATCGAGAAAGCGATCAATGAGCATGGAGCGATTTCATCGGAGTTGAATTGGGGCGGGCTTTACGATCTGCGATTGAAGCTTTCGATCAACTCTTCGATCTTTCGCATCTCCGAACCACTTTACACGCGGGTGGCGACAGACCTGCGCGCGAGCGGCGAGAAGCTCTTCGATTACGTTGACCCGCGCAAACGCGATTACCAGATCGAGATGGAAAAGATCGTGACCGAGCATTTGAAACGCATCGGCGCATATCTGGAACCGAGCTTCGCAGAAGTCTCGGAATCAAGCCAGCAATTTCCGGTCAAAGCCAGCGTCATCATTCCGGTGCGCAACCGCGTCAAAACTATTGCCGATGCGGTGAAGAGCGCGATATCGCAAAAGACCGACTTCGAGTTCAACGTGATCGTCGTTGACAACCATTCGACCGACGGCACGACCGACGCGCTGTATAAACTTGCGGCTGATAACGGTGCGAGTGATGGAGGAGGGAATGGGAAAAGCAACGGGCGGTTGATTCACATTGTTCCAACGCGGACTGATTATGGCATTGGCGGATGCTGGAACGAGGCGATCTATTCGTCGTATTGTGGGCGTTACGCCGTGCAACTCGACTCGGATGATATTTATTCGAGCGATGGAACGCTCGCCCGAATCGTCGCGGAGTTCGACAAAGGCAAATACGCGATGGTCATCGGTTCGTACACGATTGTTGATTTCGATTTGAACGAATTGCCGCCCGGTTTGATTGACCACCGCGAATGGACGCGCGAAAACGGGCGCAACAACGCGCTGCGGATCAACGGGCTGGGCGCGCCGCGCGCTTTCGATGTTTCC
>Ga0187893_10003513_pt1 | contig 31651 bp, 25 predicted proteins | sample MA1701074metaG_FD_139574 | JGI IMG/M metagenome (GOLD analysis project Ga0187893, IMG submission 139574) | White microbial mat communities from a basaltic lava cave in the Kipuka Kanohina Cave System on the Island of Hawaii, USA - MA170107-4 metaG ...
CAATCGATAGAAGGGCACAAATGGCTCCAATTCCACCGCCCGCTCGTAGGCCGCACGTGCCACCGTGAGCAGCGCCGCGCGGCGACCGGCAGTGGAGACGTCCGGGATTCCCGAGTTCACCACCGAAGCGCCCACATGGCCCAACAAGGCTGCCAACCGGCCGTCGAGCGGATTCAGAGACAAGGCGACTTGCAATTCCTGCACCGCCGCTTGGGCCGGACCCGGTTCGCGCGTGCGTTCGAAAAGCTGAAAATAGCCCGACGCCAGCGAGCTGTGGTAGAGCGCCTTCCCCGGATCCAACGCGACCGCAGCCCGGTATCTCGCCAGAGCCTGAGGCGGATCACGTCTGGCTGCCGCCTGCACGCCTGACTCGTGGAACTGCCAGGCCAATCCCAACCGCACAATCTCGGCGGTCGCCAACAAGAGACAGCCAAGTCCGACCGCCGCCCAGATAGGACGGGCGGTAATGACCAGGTTCGGCACAGGGGGAGGCTGCCGCATCCCGAACCGACGAGCCGACAGCAGGAGTCCCACGCAGAGCGTCAGAAGCAAGGCCAACGCCGGTTCGTGGAAGGTCGAGTCCACCGCTGCCTGGGTCAGCAAGGTCATCACGGCGCCGATCAGCCCCACCACGAGCCCGCGTTGTCGGCGGTGCATCCGTTCATGCAACGCCCGGCGCGTTTCTCGCGCGACGAGCCACAAGCCCCAACCGAAGACCGCCAGGCTTGCCACGCCCAGTTCCACGCCCATCTGCAGATACTCGTTATGCGCGGTGTTGGCGACTTTTCCGTACCGCACGATCTGGCCTTCGATCGGAAACATGTAGCGCGGGGCCCAGTACTGGTACAACCCCAGGCCGATACCGAGTGGATGGTCGGCCATCTCCAGAGCCGACTGCCCCCACATCTGCCAGCGCGCATAGGTCTCCGGATTGGCCCGATGTTCCGCCCAGAGACGATCGCGCAGCGGAGTCGGCACGAGCAGGAGGACCATCAGCAGCAGCGCCATGAGCGCGACCGATCGGCGACCGAACCGAAGCGTGACGACCGCGGTGGTTCCCACCAGCAGCGCGAGCAGGCCGCCGCGCGAGCCGGTCCAGACAATGGCCGGGAGCAACAGCCCAAGGATTCCTACCGGCAGAGCCCACGCCTTCGGCGCAAACGACGCCCCGCGTCGCGTCCGCGGTGGGTCGGCCCGGCGCCATGGGGCGAGTCTCGGAACCTTGCCTCTCCCTGCATAGCACAGGTCCGCCAGGACGACGCCCCAGGCAGCCGCGAGGTACACCGCAAGGAAATTCGGATTGAAAAAGGTGCCGCTCGGCCTGAGAGTGCCCCACCACCACGCTTGCGCCAACGCCCAGACACCCTCGCCCACTGCCATCACGATGAACACCGTGAGCAGCTTGGCGGCATGATCCCACCGATCGACGAAAAAGACCAGCAAAGCGAGAAATCCTGCGTAGCTGCTCAGCACCAACAGCCACTGCCGACTCTGGTCTGTATACGGCGAGGTGATCGTTGAAACCAGCGCGAGACCGAGGTAGGCCAGCACCGGCAGACCGACGGTCACGGGAGGACAGGCAAAGGCGCCACGCGACAAACCGCGCCAGAGATAAAGCCCGCCCAACAGGAGAATGAAGAGCCGGATCACCATGACCGCGATGTGCGTGGTCCCCCCCTCCATCAGGGGAGCGAAGACGATCAGACCTGCGACCACCCACAGCCAGATGGGTCGTTCCGCCTCTCGCCGGACGCGGTCATCCACGGGAGGGCTCCATCGCTCGGGCCACGGGACGCACCGGCGGCACCTCAAAGACGTACACGTTGTTGTCAGCGAATAGCAGCTTGAGTTTCCCCGGGAGCTCCTTGAGGCGGTGCTCGCTGGCTTCGTCCCCCTTTGCCGCAAAGGCCAGGAGCCCGTAGGAGTCATGCAGGCGTTTAAACTCGCGGACGTTCAGGACGACGTGGCTGATCCCCTCCGCGACCAACCGGCCGGCAAGTGCCTCGGTCGTCGGCGCCTCCTGGACCCAGCGGGCCAACGGATGGGTATCATACGCCGTCGGCGCCACAGCTTCTCTGGCAAAGTAGTAGGGGCGGGTTTCGCCGATGAAAAGGAGCTTGGCCTCGGCCGGCAGGGTGTCCCGCACGAAGCGAGCAGCGGCGAAGTGGTCCACCCGTCTTGCGAGGTAGGCCTCCGGAGCTTCACGCCCCAGCGCGACGTCGCGAGAGGAGAACACCAGACTGTGTTCGTTCACGAAACGCAGGGCTCCCCACAGGCCCGCGATCAGCACCACGACCAGCGCCATCGCCAGCCGGGCACGGCGAAGATGCATGGTCATCGCCGCAACCCCGATCAGGCTCACGACGAACGCCGGAGCAAAGAACCTGGTGACCGTGGAGGTACCGAGCCATCCGCAGGCGGCGACCAGCACGAACACCGCACCCATATCCCCCAGGCGGCGACCTCTGTCGCCCACGCTCCCGAACCGCAGCAGGGCCGGCAGGCAGAGCAGGAGGATTGCCGCGGCCACGGCGACGGCTCCCACATCGGCACCCGATCCGAAGCGCTCCGGGTGCCGGACGAGATCCCAGGGCAGGTGCAGGAGCCCGCTCATGCTCAAGTCACTCGCTCGATAGGCCACATCGCCCATGACGCGCGCCTGACTTTCGGCGCCCCAAAACTTTCCTCCCAGGAACTCATACCCCATCGGGTAGATGGGATTCCCGGTGTATGCGAGGGCCCGCCCCCACCAGGGCGCCGCACTCGCCGCCACCACGCCACCGGCCGGCAGCAGGTCTCTCCAGCGCCAGCCGGCCACATACGCGGCGGCCAGCGCGGCGACCACCCAGTAGAGCCCGGTGAGCTTGGTCGTTGCGGCCAACCCCAGCGCCAACCCGAACAACAGGGAGGGACGGCGTGCGGGTTCGTTCGCGCTCCGAATGGAATTCCCTGTCAAGAGCGCCGCGGCCGTCACGACTCCGATTGCGGCGCAGGTTTCATTGAACGGGAGCGTCGCTAAGAACCACAAAGTCGGGGAAGTGGCCAGCGCGCAGGTCACGACGGCCGAGGCCCATAACGAGACCCTCGGCCACGCAAGGATCTCCAGCAAGCCCCAGGCGGCCACCCAGCAAACCACCCAGAGGCCCCACACCATGGCCCGCGCGCCCAGATCCCCGCCCGCGATGGGCACGCCTGCCCACGCAAGTCCTTTTCCCAGCCCCATTCCCCACGCCAGCAGCACATCCGAGGCGTGCGGCATCAAGGTGAAGAAGACCCACGGGAAGGCCGGGAGCGAACCGGTCGCCAGCGCCCGTTGAGGTACCACCAAATGGTACGACAGTTCGTCGAAAAATGTGGGGGGCGTCGAGGCCCAGAGCCACGCCAGCAACCAACCCAGGCCGGTGACCATTCCGGCCGCCACCGTGGCCACTCGCGGCGGCGTGATTCGAGCCAGGCCGGGGGCCCGGAGTTGCCGCCACAGCCCGGAGGCGAGCAGCCCGACGGTCGCCAGCCCGGCGAGGGGGAGGGCCCCGGCCAACCCACTCCAGAATGTGACCAGTGAGAGTACCGCCACACCGATCCCGGTACGGAGGGCCAACCGGGCCGCCGAAAGGTCCGGAAGCGCCGGCCCGCGTCCGTCCATGAATCGCTCGACAAGGAACCCGGCCTCATAGGCCGCGATCAAGAAAGTAGCAGGAACAAGCAGAAGCCAGAGACGGGCAGGATCAATCCAGGCAGTGCCGAAGACCACGATGAGGACAGCCGTCAGGAGCACGGCTGCCGGCCGATCACTTGGAGAAGTGGAGTCGGCGTCTTGTTCCATCTGTCAGAGCTCGGCCTCGCGGAGGAGCGCAGGGCAAAGATTCTTGCGGCGATGGGCTCCCTCAGACACAGGTCGGACGGGAAGGGCTCCGCCCTCCCCGCCCGATCAGAACACCGGTCAAGCCAGTAAGACCTAGCCGGTCACGTCATTCGAATCCGCAGTCTGCAGATTCTGCTTGATGTCATTGATATGCCAGTTGTCCGTGGTCGGATCGTTGTCCAGATTCGCCGCCGCGGTGGCGGTGAACCCGGATTGGCTGTTCAGAGCCACAGGCGCGATTTCCGCCACGTTGCCCGGAACGCCGACGATCAGGTCCTGTCCGGCCGTGTTGCTCGACGCTCCGCCGGCCACGCCGCCCGCGCCGGTCCGGTACGTATACCGGTTGGACGCGCCTGCGAGCGCAAACCCGACCTCTTGGAAGTTGCCGTAGCGCGACTGCTCGCCGTAGTAGGAGGTTTCCGCGACGAACACGCCGCCCAGGTTCGTCTTGGCCTCGGCCTGGCGCGACTGCGCCTGGTACCGAAGGAAGTTGGGAATGGCGATGGCCGCCAAAATCCCGATGATGGCCACCACGATCATCAACTCGATCAGGGTGAACCCTTTCTGACTCCGCAATGACTTCAACATGGTTGTCCCTCCCTTACAATTGTTACCCTGCCGCCATCCTCTATCCCTAAGGTCTGTCACCGCCCCTGCCTCTCCGAGACCATTCCGTCGGCCGCTGCCTGACGAAATAAGCACCTTCTATGCCAATCCCTCACCACGACCATACCGAACCAGACAAGACCCGTAATTCCGCTCTGTTAGAAGTTCTTCGGCAGAACCGTTCTGCAACTTTAAAGGAAAAAGTTCCCTTTTCCGGTGATTGCTGCCAAGAATCGTCACCCTCGTCATCCTCTTGACGTCTCGCCGTGAGCCTGACATTTCCACTCTGCCGTACCCTCCCACTTCCAAATCAGCTGCTGACGTCATTCACGTCGGCGTCCTTCACATTCGACTTCAGGTCATTCACGTGCCATTGATCCACCGTGGCGTCGTTATCCAGATTGGCCGTCGCTGTCGCCGTGAAGCCAAAGAGGCCATTCCTTGCCGGCACGAGCGTGTTTTCGGGAGCCGCCGCCCCGAGGGCCGCGCTGTGGAGGTCGATGTTCTCGCTCCCCGTAGAAGGCCCCCCGCCGGCGCCCGCCGCTCCGCTCCGATAGGTATAGCGATTGGAGGGGCCAATCAGGGAGTAAATGATCTCGCTAAAGCTTCCGAACCGCGAATTCTCCCCGAAATAGGCCAGCTCCGCGACGAAGATTCCTGCCAAGTTCGTCCTTGCCTCTGCTTGGCGAGCCTGGACCTGATAGCGGAGAAATTGAGGGATCGCGACGGCAGCCAGGATTCCGACGATCGCGACGACGATCATCAGCTCGATGAGGGTGAATCCTCTCTCGTGGCCCAACCGCTTCGCCATTGAACTTCCTGCCTGTGACAAAGGCCAACAATGCAACGATAAGTAGGAAATGCAGATTTTATGCCTGATCATCACTGCCGGTGAATCTGATAGAGTTTCCTAGTAAAAACAGATGAATAGAATGGAATTCCGCGCGCGCGACACGGCAGCCAGACCAAGCAGCCTGTGCCCTCGGCTGCCGAGATTTGACAGCCACGTGCGTGGAGTTGGCGGGGCAGCCCGGCTTTCCCTTACTGCGTGGATTGGGTTGAAGAGGGGCTTGAATTCTTCGAAACGCGACGTTTGGCCTGCTGGACCCGTTCCTCCAAGGTGGGATCGCCTAATCCCCGGCTCTGGAACCGCTCGATGAGTTTGACGTTGGAGGGGTCCAATTCCAGGGACCGTACCCAAGCCTCCCTGGCATCCTGGACACGATTCTGCCTGAAGTAGATTTCACCCAGGTGTTCAAAAATAACCGGGTCGTCGCCGACGAGAGCCACGGCCCGCTTCATTTCCACGAGGGCCTCATCGAGCCGGCCGAGCTTGAAGAATGCCCATGCCAGGCTATCTACGTAGTATCCATTGTCCGGCTTCACGTCGAGGGCTCGATTGATCAGGCTGACGGCCTCATCCACCTTGATGCCGCGCTCGGCATAGGAGTATCCGAGATAGTTCAAGGCGTCCGCGTGCTTCGCGTCTATACGTAGCGCGGCCTCCATCGCCTTGACGACATCGTCCCACCGATTCAGCTTGTCGTACGCGGTCCCCAGGTTGAAGTGCAAATCCGCGTTGGCCGGATGGTACCGAATCCCTTCCTCGAACGCGTGCGCGGCCTCCCCGTATGCCTCGACCTGCATGTAGGTCAGGCCGAGGAGCAGGTAGCCATCGGGATGCTTGGGGTTGAGCTTGACTGCCTCTTGGAGCGATGCGACGGCCTCAGGATAGCGCTTGAGCCGGAACAGCAGATATCCCTTATGCATATGGCCGTCCACGTAGGCCGGCTGCAGCTTGAGGTTCCGTTCATAGGCTTCCATCGCCTTGTCGTAATCCTTCTGCTCTTCGTAGATCAAACCCAGGTAATCCCGCACCTTGAGTTCGGCCGGCCGCAGGGCGAGAATCTTGTTCAATTGCTCGACGGCCTTCGCGTACTCTTTGAGTTCGCCGTAGACCAGGCCGGAGCGGAGTTGTGCGTCGAGATCATCCGGGTCCTGGGCCAAAATCTCCTGTAATTCGGCAAGGGCTTCAGGGTAGGCCTTATCCGCGATGTAGAGCTGGACGAGGTGCTGGCGGATTTCCTTACTGTTCTGATTGACGGCCTGGAGATATCTCCGATAGACCTCCGCGGCCTTCTTCCTGTCCCCCTTGGCTTCATAGACCGCCGCAAGAGCGACGTAGGGAGGCTCAAACGACGGGTTCAGCGTCATCGCCTTGTCGAAATTCGCCACCGCTTTGTCGAATTGCTTCTGCTCGACGCCGATCCGTCCCAGGTAGTAGTAGCCGATGGCGGCATCCTTCGACTTTTCGATACCCCGTTCGAACGTACGCGCAGCCTCATCGAGCCGCTTCACATTGACCAGCAAAATCCCTTTGGAGTAGTAGGTCTCGCTGTTGTCCGGCTCCAGCTTGACGGCGCGATCGTAGAGCCCCAATGCCTGATCCACCAATCCGGCGCCCGCATAGACGCTGGCCATTTGAGTCAGCACCGACACCTGGCGCACGTCGGCGGCGGCGACCTTATCGGCATAGCGGATCGCGTTCGCCATCTCGCCCTTGGAGAAGTAGACACTCGCCAGCCGAGCCTGAAGAAAAATCGAGGAGGGGTCTGCGCGCAGGGCGGCCTGATATTCGCGGATCGCCCGTTCGAAATCCTGAGCCTGCTCCGCCTGATTCCCCAGGATGACGTGATAGTAGGCTTCGGGATCCGCCGGCGGCGACCCCGCAGCCGAGGACCCGGGCGGCAGCCCCGTCCCCGTACCTGCCTGCGGCAGTGCGGTGCAGGACACGACGATGAAGGGAATCGACAAGAGGCTGAGCAGGATCCGATACCAGGTCGGACGGACCTCGCAACCTTGACGCATACGTGCCTTTCTAGGCTTCTCCTGTCGGACAAAGGAGCCGGGACAGGCAGGGATTTCAGGCACAGCCGGCCAGTGAATTATATGGGCTGGCCTGGGGGGTGTCAAACAGACTCACCTTTGGCGAGATCTTCGAATGACGCAAATTGCTCGTGAAAGTGGAGTTGAATCTTTCCTGTCGGTCCGTTGCGATGCTTGGAAACCAATATATCGGCAATACCCTTCTCTTCCGTTTCGGGGTTGTACACCTCATCTCGATAGATGAAGATCACGACATCCGCGTCCTGCTCGATGGCCCCGCTTTCCCGAAGGTCCGCCAGCATCGGCCGCTTGTCCGTCCGGCTCTCGACGGCCCGGCTCAACTGGGACAGCGCAACGACGGGCATCTGAAGTTCCTTGGCCAACGATTTGAGGGACCGTGAAATATCGGAAATCTCCTGTTGGCGGGACTCAGCATCACTGCGTCCCTGCATCAGTTGCAGATAGTCCACTAGCAAGAGATCCAGGCCCTTCTGCTCCTTCTGAAGGCGTCTGGCTTTGCCCCGCATCTGCTGAACACTCAGGGCGCCGCTGTCGTCGATGAAGATCGGCGCGCTCTCCAGTCGAGCGGCGGCCTCGGTCAGCCGACGCCAGTCTTCCTTCTGCAAGCGCCCATTCCGCAACGCATGCGAATCAAGGCGGGCCTCGGAGCTCAACATCCGTAGACCCAGCTGCTCCTTTGACATCTCAAGGCTGAAGATTCCCACCTTCTTCTGATGTCTGACTGCGGCACGGACCGCCATTCCCAGAGCCAGGCTCGTCTTCCCCATGCTTGGCCGCCCGGCAATGATCACCAGATCGGAGGGTTGAAGCCCGGAGAGCTTTTCATCCAGCTCCGTAAAGCCCGTCGGAACCCCTGTGACGGTCTGCCGGCCGCTGTAGAAGCGATCGATAAGATCGACGCTCTTGCTGATGGCCTCCTTCATGGACGTAAAGGATCGCCCCAACCTTCCTTGAGCCAGGCTGAAGACAGACCGCTCCGCGCTATCGAGAAGCTCTTCCACGGAAGCGGTACCATCGTACGCGCTGGCGATGATGTCTGTTGAGGTATTGACCAATCCGCGGAGCACCGACTTGTCTCGCACGATTTTGGCGTGGTATCGCGCACTGGACGCGGTGGGCACCATCATGACCAACTCAGCCACAAATGCAGAGCCCCCCACCGACTCAAGTTCCCCCCGGCCTTTCAAATGTTCCGTGAGCGTCACTTGGTCGATCACCTCGTTGCGTTCATCGAGTTCCAGCATGCCCCGGTAGATCTTGCGGTGGGCGGTACGGTAGAAATCCTCCTCCGTCAGGAGGTCCATCACCTTGGCGAGAGCCTCGTTTTGCAGCAGGATGGCGCCCAGGACGGATTGCTCAGCCTCCAGGTTTTGAGGGGGAAGCCTCGGGGAGGACAGATCGGGGAGACTCATCGTCAACTCTTTTGGAGCGCGGCGGCGAGATCTTTAATTTTCACCCTCCGCTGTACCGGCTTCGGTGGTTGGCTCCGGCCCGGCTCCTGGGACACCCTGGAGACGAGCAGGGCTTCATCGCTCGCCAGTCGGGTGACGCCGAGCAGGACCACGGCGGAGACCGCGAGGCGTCGGCCCTCTGCGAGAACCGGGGGGATCCCGGACGATCCCGAACCAGGCATCATTTGTTGGACAACCCGAACGCCCGTCTCTCGCAACGTGCGAGCCACCTCGAAGAGCCGTTCGGCGTGATGGGGCGGCGCGGCCATCAAGACATCCGCCTGGGAGGAGGAGGGACCGTCCTGCACCCGATCGAGGGTCCGGAAAAGCCGATCCACGTCGAGTGCAAACCCGGTGGAGGGGAGCTCTCGACCAAACCGTCCGACTAGGTGGTTGTACCGTCCTCCCCCGCCCAACTCGCAACCCAGACCGTCGGTAAACACGTCGAAGAGCACCCCGTCGTAATAATCGAACCCGCGCAGTTCCCCCAGATCGAGGAGGAGGTGCTCCTTCATACCGCCCACGCAAAGCAACCGGTAGACTTGCGTGAGCCGATCGAGAGCACCTCGCAATTCCCGGTCCCGGCCGGCTAACCGCGCGCCTCGTTCCAAGACTTCCTCCCCTCCATAGAGACCCGGAGTCTCCAGAATCGCCTTGGCGGCCCGGCGGGACACACGTTCTTCGCCGAGTATTTCCTCCAGGCGCGGTAAGTCCTTTCGTGCTGCCGCCTGCTCCGCCCGCTTCCGCCCTTCGGCCGACAGTCCGGACTTGCCGAGCAAGGCCTTGAAAAACCCGACGTGTCCCAAAGAAACCTTGAACTCCAGCAGACCGAGGTGGGTGAGGCAGTCCAGGAGCAACGCCAAGATCTCGCCGTCGGTCGCCACCTCGTCCGCCCCGATCAACTCCGCGCCGACCTGGAAGATCTCCCGCTCCCGCCCTGCATGTTCAGGCTCGTACCGGAACACCGTCGTGCGATAACAGAGCCGCAAGGGCGTCTTGGGACCAAGCATGCCCATGGCCACCATGCGGGCGATCTGCGCGGTCGCGTCCGGCCGCAGCAGGAGCATTCTGCCGCTGGTACGATCCACCAGCGTGTAGGACTTGTCGATCAGCTCCGGCTCGAGACCGGCCGAAAGGACATCCAGATACTCGAAGGTAGGGGGAATGATCTCCTGGTAACCCCATCGAACCAGGCAGGCCAGCAGGGTCGCTTCCAGGTAACGGACCTGCTGCGCGGCATGGGGGAGTAGGGTGGCCATGCCCGCCGGCACGAGCGATCGGTGTTGGGCCGCGGCAGGCGAGGCCTGTGGGCTGAGAGCTTTGGAGGGCGGGCGAGCCATGGCCCTGCTAAAGGCCTTTGGAGAGGTCAGCCACCCGGACGGACAAGATATACTTGCTCTGCTTGATCGTCTCCAGCATGCCGGCCGGCAGCGGCGCATCCAGCCCGATGATCAAAAGCGCGTGGCCGCCGCGTTCCTCGCGGGAACACTGCATCCTGGCGATGTTGATCTGGTGATCCCCGAGCACCTGCCCGACCGTACCGATGACGCCGGGCCGATCCTCGTTGAAGATCAGCATCATGTGCCCCTCCGGCACAACCTCGACCTGGAAGCTGTCGATCTCGATGACGCGAGGATCCTTTCGGCTGTAGAGGGTTCCGGCTACTAGGTGGGTCTTCTTTCCGGCTTCCACACGCACCCGAATCACGCTGGTGAAATCGCCGGCGTCGCTGCTCTTCACCTCTTTGACCTCGATCCCCCGTTCCTTCGCCACCAGCGGCGCGTTCACAAAGTTCACCGCATCCTCGAGGATCGGGGTCAACAACCCCTTGAGGACCGCAATCGTCAAGGGAGGCACCAAGAGGCTCGCGACCTCCCCATTGTATTCCACCGTGACCCGTTCCACTCCGCCTTCGATCAACTGCGCCTGGAAAAGCCCAAGCTTCTCGGCAAGCGTAATATAGGGTTGCAAACGAGAGAGCAGCTCCGGCGGTACCGAGGGAATATTGACCGCGCCCCGCGCGATGCCCTTTGTGAAATAATCCACGATCTGTTCAGCGATCCCGATCGCGACGTTTTCCTGCGCTTCCCCCGTCGACGCCCCGATGTGGGGCGTGCAGATGAAGTTGTCGAGAGTCAGGAGGGGATGGTCGGGTTTGATCGGCTCTTCCTCAAACACGTCGAACGCCGCGGCCGCCACCCTTTTCGACTTGAGAGCCTCGTAGAGATCCGTTTCGTTGATGATACCGCCGCGCGCGCAATTTACGATCATCACGCCGGGCTTCATCTGCGCGATCACATCGGCGTTGATGAGGGACCGTGTCTCGGCCGTGAGTGGGGTGTGGACGGACACAATATCCGCACGACGGAAAAGCTCCGGCAGCTCGACCAATTCGACCCCCATCTTTTTCGCCCGTTCCTCGGCCAGGTAAGGATCGTAGGCGATCACGTTCATGGCGACGCCCTGGGCAAGCTTGGCGAGGTATCCGCCGATCTGACCGATGCCGACGATCCCCAGCGTCTTGTTGTACAGCTCCACGCCCATGAACTTTTCTTTTTCCCATTTGCCGGCCTTCATCGAGGCTGTGGCCTGCGGAATCCGGCGGATCATGGCAAAAATCATCGCCATCGTATGCTCCGCCGTCGTGACCGAGTTGCCGCCGGGCGTATTCATCACGACCACGCCACGTCGGGTGGCAGTCTGAGTGTCCACGTTATCCAAGCCGGCGCCGGCCCGGCCGACGACCTTCAGCCGCTCCGCCGCCGCGAGTACCTCCGCGGTCACCTTGGTCCCGGACCGGACAATCAGCCCATCGTACTGTCTGATCTCCTTGAGCAGCTCCTCTTTAGACAGCTTGGTCTTGACGTCGACCGTAAAGCCAGCCTTCTGGAGGATCTCGACTCCCTGCTTTGAGAGGCTGTCGCTCACCAGAATCTTCAAGGATGCCTATCCTTTCACCATCAGTAGTTCCTGCGCCTTGGCCACTCCCGTCCCCAGCTTGACCGGATGGCCGAGTCCCTTCAGCACCATCTCGATCGCCGCCACGGTCATGATGATGTCGAAGCTATCCATATACCCCATGTGGGAGACGCGAAAGATCTTTCCCTTCAGATGATCCTGCCCGCCTGCCGCCGTGATCCCATACTGGACCCGCAAGTTCTTGTAGATGGCCTGGCCGTCTACGCCGTCGGGAGCAGAGATCGCGGTGAGGGCGTCACTGGGAGACTGTTTCGGGAACAATGAGAGGCCGGCAGCCTTCACCCCTTCCCGCATGGCGCGGGCAAGTCCGGCATGCCGCGTGAAGACCGCATCCAACCCCTCCACCTTCAGTGTCTTGAGCACCTCTTGCAAACCCAGGATCATGGACACCGCCGGTGTGTAGGCAGTCTGATTTTTGGTCTGCGAGTCGCGCTCTCTCCTAAAATTGAAATAAAACGAAGCATTCTTGGCCTTGTCTGCCAGTTGCCACGCTTTCTCGCTCACGCTCACGAAGGCGAGGCCGGGCGGGAGCATGAGTGCCTTTTGCGAGCCGGTCACGACCACATCCAATCCCCAGGCATCTGTCTTGAGATCGAACACTCCCAACGCCGTAATGGCATCCACGACCAAGATGGTGCCTTCGCGGGGCTTGACGATCTCGGCGATCGCCTTGGTGTCATGGGCCACGCCGGTCGAGGTTTCGCTGGCCTGGACGTAGACCGCCTTGATGGCCGGATCTGCTTTCAGCGCATCCGCCACCATTTGGGGGTCCACCGCATGCCCCCATTCCACCTTGATCTCTGTGACCTGAACACCAAAGGTCTTGCAGAGTTTTCCCCAGCGTTCGCCAAATTTCCCACCGTTAACGACCAGTGCCTTATCCCCGGGGGAGAGGAAATTGGACACGGCCCCCTCCATTCCGCCGGTACCGGACGAGGCCAGGATGAGCATATCACTCCGGGTCTGGAACAGCCACTTAAGATCCTCCCGGACCTCACCGAGCAACTGGGCGAATTCGGGCGCGCGGTGGTGGGTCATGGGCCGGGCCATGGCTAGAAGAACTTCCGGAGGCACCGGAGTCGGGCCCGGGGCAAGCAGATAGCGCTTAATCATCGTACATACTCCTGATAAGGATCGAGGCCGTTTGCACTGGGGTGGAAGGGCGGTACGCTACCATAGGGTCCTCCACCTGTCAAGACGGGGAAATGGAGCGATCCTTTCGATTTTCGAGGGTTTGTGCTGCTCTCGATTCACCATAAGGTCAATTCCTGAGCCATGGCTCGACTCCCAGCTCGGAGGCCTGATCCCGGCACCGAACAGGGCACCCCAGGCACAGGCCAATATCCCGAAGGGTGGGCCAAGTTCTTGACAAACCATGCTGTCGCCGCTACTCTTACGGCGGGAGAAACTCGGGATCGGCGATCAGCGGAGTGCTGTGTTCGATGACGACAAGGCGCCAACCATACCGTGCCGGAGGGTTGTGGGTCGGTTTTCTGCTCCTGGCCCTTCCCTTGTCTCCGTCCCACGGACGAGCCGCTCCTGATCAGGCAACCTTAGAATTTCAAGCAGTTCCGCAAGTTTCGTCGCTCACAATTACAGCGGACCAGGGCACGGTGGAACCACAACCCCTTGGGACCACCCAGGTGAATCCCCAAGTCGTACCGGAAGCACCCGCTAGCCCCTCCACCCAAAATGACCAGCTCGCCACGGCTGATTCTGAACCCTTCGCCGTGCCTGAAGGACCTGTTTCGGTGGCCGAAGTGATGAACTCGATCCAACCGCCGATACAGGGTTTTCCCACGCGCTTTCGCGGCCTCTTGACCCTGGCCACCGACGCTCCACCGGCGGCCGATCCCCCCGGTACCGAGGCGCTTTACAATGTGCCGATCGTGGTCACGCCAAACGTCGAAGGACACATGCGGTTCTTCCACACCTCTATCCGTGACCGGTTCGAGCAGTGGCTGCTGCGCCTGGGGAAATACAAGAAGCAAGTTGAAGACATTTTTTCGCAATTCGACCTGCCCAGCGACCTGGTCTTTCTCTCGTTGGTGGAAAGCGGGTTCAACCCGCACGCGTATTCGCGCGCCCGCGCGACCGGTCCCTGGCAGTTCATGCAAGGCACCGCCAAGATGTATGGGCTTCGCGTGGATCAATATGTGGACGAACGCCGGGATCCGATCAAGTCCACGGTGGCCGCCGCCCAATATTTGCGTGACCTGTATGACCTCTTCGGCGCCTGGCCCCTCGCGATGGCGGCTTACAACGCAGGAGAGGGGAAGGTCATGCGCGCCCTGCAAAAGACGCAGGCCAAAAGTTTCTCGGAGATCGCCCGGACCAGGCATCTCAAGAAAGAAACGAAGGAGTACGTCCCTCGCTTCATGGCCGCCACCATCATTGCGAAGAATCCCGACCGGTATGGATTCCCGCTGGTCGAACCGGATCCGCATCAGTTCGATGAGGTCGTGGTCGGCCGGTCGCTGCATCTTCGGGACATCGCCGCCACCACGGGGGTCTCGTACGATGACCTGGAGCGCCTGAATCCGGAGCTACGACGCTTCGTCACGCCTCCGAGCGAGGACTACCACCTCAAGGTGCCGCTGGGAACCAAGGCTGCGATCGAGCCGCTGCTGGATCGCGTCAAGACATGGAAGGGACCGTTGCCGGTCCCAAGGGGAAGCCAGGCCCGGAGCGGATGGTACAAGGTGCGGGTGGGAGATACACTGCCGACGATCGCGAAACGTTTCCGGCTCTCCGTGCCGGACCTGAAAGCCAAGAACCACCTGGCCGCGCACTCTATGGTGCGGCCTGGGGACCGCCTACGAATCGGACCCTAGAAGTCGGACTGCTCCCCTGCATTCGGGTGGACTATTTCCCCTCCGGTTTCCCAGTGGGTTCAGGCATCGGCGCATGCGCCTTCTTACCCCCCAAGGCTTTGATCCGGACTTCAGCCTCCGCAGCAAAGGGTGAAGTAGGGTAGGCCTTCGTCAGGTCCTGGTACCGGGCCAACGCGCCCTCCGGCCTGGATTGGGCCTCCTCGAGCTTGCCCAATTCGAAGAGGGCCTGATCCTTGTTCAGCGCCACCGGCATTTCAAGGACCGCCGTAAATTGCTTGACCGCCTGCTCCCGATCACCGTTCAGCAGATAGGCAAACGCGAGCCGCTGCTGCACGAGGCCGCGTAACGTCTGGTTGGTCTGGTAGGTGGACAGATGCTTCCTGTAAACCTCAATGGCCCCCCCCAGGTCATTCGCCTGCACCAACGCATTCCCGAGTTCGTACGTCGCCAGTTGACCCGTCGGAGTTCTCGGGTACTGGTCCACGACCTGGCGGTAGAACCCGATCGCCTTCGTCAGATTTTCGTCCGCCTTGGCCGGCTGGCCGACCGGTCGATCCACATAGAGCCGCGCCGCCTGCCGATGCAGGTCGACCGCTTTCTCCGCCTGCAGGTGGTCATAGTAAAGCACCGCGCCCGCGGCAACCACCACCGTTACCGCCAGGAGCGCCGCTCCGAGAACCGCACGACGGTTTTCCTCCGCCTTGAGCCATAGTCGCTCCATCCCGCTCAGGAGATGAGCATCATCCACCAGGGTCGTTTTGGGAGCGGTCTTGATCCGATAAGCCATTGGTGCCTCAGTTCATTCTCTGGGCGTGGATTCGATTCTCTTAGACTGTGACCCAGGGCTTATACCCAGGTCTTCTATGGCTTGTCAATCGTCGGGGGCAGCGTTGACAGTTTCCCGAAGCAGGGTATAGCGTGGCGTGCATGTTCGACGACCGTCTGCACCAACTCGAGGCTCGGCACCAACTCCGCCGGATGCGCCTGGTCGAGTCTGCTCCCGGTTGCATGGTGACACTGGAAGGTCGCCAGGTCATCCTCATGGCCTCGAATGACTATTTGGGGTTGGCCACCGATGCTCGCCTGAAGCAGGCGGCCATCGCCGCCACGGAACGGTTCGGGGTGGGCGCCGGTGCGTCCCGGCTCATCTCAGGCACCCTGCGCCCGCACCAGGACCTCGAAGCGGCACTGGCCAAGTTCAAGGGCACGGAGGCGGCCCTCGTCTTTGGGTCCGGTTACCTGGCGAATATCGGCTTGATTCCGGCCCTCATCGGATCGGAGGGATTGATTCTGGCCGACCGACTGTGCCATGCCAGCCTCATCGATGGCTGCCGCTTGAGCGGCGCGGAGCTTCGCGTCTTCCGCCATCGAGACACGACCCAACTGGGGTCGCTCCTCGCCCGGCGTACCCCCCGACGTGACACACTGATCGTCACCGACGGCGTCTTCAGTATGGACGGGGACCTGGCACCCTTGCCGGAATTGATTTCGCTGGTCGAGCGGTACGCGGCGCGCTTGCTTGTGGACGATGCACACGGGACCGGCGTCCTGGGAGCTCAGGGCCGGGGGACGCTGGAGCACTTCGGAGTGGAGGGGCGGCAGCCCTTTCATATGGGCACGCTGAGCAAGGCCTTCGGCACCAGCGGAGCCTACGTGGCCGGGCCGGAGAGCTTGATTCGCTATCTGGTCAGTACGGCCCGCTCGTTCATCTACACCACCGCGCCACCGCCCGCCACGGCCGCCGCCGCGCTCGCGGCCCTCCAGATCATCCAGACGGAACCGGAACGGCGAGCCCGCCTCTGGGCCAACCGCGACCGTTTCTATTCGGGCCTGCAGGCCATGGGCTATCGGCTGGCGGAGAGCCGCAGCCCGATCATTCCGGTCCTGATCGGCGAGACTGAGAAGACCCTGGCGCTGGCCGACCGGCTGCTCGAGCTCGGGGTCTACGCGCCAGCCATCCGGCCACCGACGGTCCCCAAAGGCACCGGCCGCATCCGGACGACAGTCACCTCTGAGCACACCGCAGACCATCTCAACATCGTTCTCGCCGCGTTCGGCCAAGCCGGCAGGGAATTCGGACTTATCTAGGGCCCCTCCTCCACGGCACGGCAGCCGCCGCTTCTCTCAAGTTTTCCAGCAAAGTATCCGATATTCCGGCTGTCGGGTTGTGCAAACCCGACCCCGACGTCCGGAGGGCGACGGCGGGCTCGTTTCTCCTGGACAGGAGGACTCGATGGATATCACCCAGTTACTGAGCTTCGGCGTTGAGCAAGGCGCTTCGGACTGCCACCTGAGCGCCGGCGAACCGCCCATGCTCCGCGTCCACGGCGACCTGAAAAAGCTCGATCATCCGGTGCTGACCCGCGAGCAGGTCCACACGATGATCTACGACATGATGAACGACCACCAGCGGAAGGTCTTCGAGGAACACCACGAGTGCGACTTCTCGTTTGAGATCGGCGACATCGCCCGGTTCCGCGTCAACGTGTTCCTGCAGCGCCGCGGCGAAGGCGCCGTGTTTCGAACCATCCCGAGCAAGATCCTCACGCTCGAGCAATTAGCGATGCCGCCTCTGCTCCGGCAGCTCTGCCAGAAGGAAAAGGGACTCATCCTCGTGACCGGCCCGACCGGCTCGGGTAAGTCCACCACGCTGGCCGCCATGCTGGATCATCTCAATGACACCTTCGAGGGCCACATCCTCACCATCGAGGACCCCATCGAGTTCGTGCACCAATCGAAGAAGTGCCTGGTCAACCAGCGGGAACTCGGGCCGCACACCCACACTTTTGCCAACGCGCTACGAGCGGCCCTGCGCGAAGACCCCGACATCATCCTCGTGGGCGAAATGCGCGACCTGGAGACCATCCAGCTCGCCCTGACGGCTGCTGAAACGGGGCACCTCGTGTTCGGAACGCTGCACACCTCCAGCGCCCCCAAGACCGTGGACCGTGTCATTGACGTGTTCCCGCCGAGCCAGCAGGGTCAGATTCGCGCGCAATTTGCCGAGTCCATCGAGGCCGTGATCACGCAAACCCTCCTCAAGAGAAAGACAGGGGGCCGGGTGGCCGCTTTGGAGGTCTTGGTCGGAACTACCGCCGTCCGCAACCTGATTCGGGAAGCCAAGCTCCATCAGATCCCGGGCATCATGCAGGCCAGCAAGAAGGACGGGATGCAAACGATGGACGCCGCTCTGGTGGATCTGGTCACCAAGGGTCTCGTGACGAGGCAGGAGGCCCAGTCGCGGAGCATGAGTCCCAATCTATTCCCGGGCGTCACGGGGACCGTCGCCGGCGGCGCAGCCTAACACGGCCACCGCATCAAGGGGTGCTCCATGGAGATCATTGATATTCGGGCGCTGCTCAAGAACGTAGTGGAATGGGATGCCTCCGACCTATACCTCACGGTGGACCTTCCGCCCATGTACCGCATCCAGGGCATCACACGCCCCAGCGGTGAGACCACCTTCAGCAACGAGCAACTCGAGGCCTTGGCCCAGCACATCCTGCGCGAGAAACAACGCCAGGAGTTTCAGGAAACCATGGAGATGAATTTGGCGCTGTATTATCCGGAGTTCGGGCGCTTCCGGGTGAACATTTTTCGCCAGCGCGGCAATGTAGGGCTCGTCTTCCGGCAGATCAAGGTGAACATCGTGCCCATCGACCAGTTGGGCCTGCCCCCGATCATCAAGCAGATCGCCATGAGCAAGCGCGGCCTGGTTTTGTTCGTCGGGGCGACAGGCTGCGGCAAGTCCACGTCATTGGCGGCGATGATCGACCACCGCAATACGCACGCGCCCGGCCACGTCGTCACGATCGAGGACCCGATCGAGTTCGTGCATGGCCACAAGCAGTCCATCATCAGCCAGCGGGAAATCGGGTTCGATACGCACTCGTTCGCCAACGCCCTCAGAAACACCCTGCGGCAGGCGCCGGACGTGATCCTGATCGGAGAGATCCGGGACACCGAGACGATGGAAGCGGCCATTACGTTCGCGGAGACCGGCCACCTCTGCCTGAGCACCTTGCACGCGAACAACGCCAACCAGGCGATCGAGCGCATCATGAACTTTTTCCCGTCCGAGCGGCACGCGCAGATCTACCTGCAACTCTCTCTGAATCTTCGGGCCATCGTGTCCCAACGGCTGATCCCGGGCGTGGAAGGGAAGCGCGTGGCCGCCCTGGAGGTCATGATGGACACGCCGCGCATCCGGGACCTGATCCAGAAGGGGGAGGTGGCTCACATCAAGGAAGCGATGGAACAGGGGTTCCAAGAAGGCTGTCAGACGTTCGACCACATCCTCTTCTTAATGTACCGACAGGGCAAGATCAGCCTCGAACAGGCGATCATCAATGCCGACAGCGCCAACAATCTCCGGCTGAAGATCAAGCTGGCGGAGTTGAAGGGCGAGGAACTCCCGGTCAACGAGGGGGATGACGGAGACGACGAGAAAGCGTCCTTCAAGATCAGAGGACTTCCCCCCGCAGCGGTCCGCAGGAAATGATCCATCAGTGCGCGGGGGGCGAACTGCCGGCGGTCACCTGCTCGAGATATGAGACGACCTTCTCCACGGCAGCGGCACTGAGCTTCTGCCCGTACCAGCGGGGCATGGCCCGATCCGGAAAGCCCGGCACCACGTAGACACCCGGATTCAGGATGGATTCGACGATGTACTCGCGCACCGTCCTGGCCTCACCTTTATAATTCGGATCTGCCAGCCGTTGCGGCCCGGTTGTCCCCAATTCCAGCTTGGGCCCCACCCGACCCTCTGCTCCCTTGATACCCGGGATCACGTGGCAGACGATGCACCCGCCCTTCCGGAAGAGCTCATCCGTCGGCTCTTCGCCGGTCACGAGCGGCACCATGGCAGGCGTCACTTGGGGAATTCCCGACGCCATGAGGGCCGGACCGGAAGCAGTTTTCTGCGGGAGAAGCGTCGGCCCCAGATGGAAGATAGATAGGCTGGCCACGAACAGAACCGCCAGGGTGATCAGGATCGTCCAGGACCGTTCCGTCATCCCTGGCCCGCCCCCCGTTCAACGGACTGCTGAATCCGAGTCCGGACCTGCTCCACCAGGCGACCAAGCCGAGGGCTGACTCTCACCGGATAGGCCTTCCCCCCTTTGAGACTCCGCAACCCGGAGGGCAGCCGCCCCCGGTCCCGAGTTGCATGCCGCCGGATCTCGGCCAGGCTGGGGAGTTCCCCCACCAGGCGCCCGTTTGTCATCACCGGGCGCAGAAGGGGCCGGCCGGGGACCGGCTCTCCCTCGAGGGCGAGCGTATCCGCCACCAGTACCCCGTCCCGGATCAGCCGGTAGACCTGCTTGCGTCCCGGATACGTCTGCTTGTGGGCGCTCAGCTTCATCGTCGGAAGGCGTCGCCCATCATGCACGACCTCGCTCATTTTGTACACGGTATCGAGGGTCGGGGCATCGGCCGAGACGCTGAGCTCAGTCCCGACGCCGAACGCATCGATCGGCGCCCGCCGCCGGAGGAGTTCCGCGATGTGTTCTTCCGTGAGGTTGCCGCTGGCAAATATCTTCACGTTCGGACATTGCTCGCGATTCAAGGTCCGGCGCACCTGTCGGCTTAAGGCAAGAAGGTTCCCGCTATCGAGTCGCACGCCCCCGAGCCGCCCTCCCTGCCGGACCAGTTCACCGGCCACCGTGGCCGCCTGTCGGGCGCCTTCCAGGGCATCGTAGGCATCAATGAGCAAGGTGGTTCCTCGCGGACACGTACGCGCGAACGCGCGATAGGCCTCAGCCTCCGTCGGAAACGCCTGGACGAAGGCATGCGCCATCGTCCCGAAGACCGGAAGGCCGTACACCTGACCCGCCAGGACGTTCGAGGTCCCCGCACAGCCCGCGATGTAGGCCGCCCGGGCACCCTGCAGGCCGGCATCCACCCCGTGCGCGCGCCGGAGTCCGAATTCCACGACCGGCAGCCCTCGCGCCGCCTCCACCACGCGCGTCGCCTTGCTGGCGATCAGGGTGGCGAGGGTTACCGCATTCAGCAGAAACGTCTCCACGAGCTGCGCTTCCACGATGTGCGCGCTGACGCGCAGGACCGGCTCATTCGGGAAGAACACGGTCCCCTCGGGCATGGCCGCCACATCCCCGCGAAATCGAAGCCTGCCCAGATAGGCGAGAAACTCCGACGAGAAAAGGCCGGTCGAACGAAGATAGCGAAGCGCGTCCCGATGGAAGGACATGTGGGTCAGGTAGGACAGCACCCGTTCGAGGCCGGCGAAGACCAGGTACGAGCGCTGAGGCGGCAAGGTTCGAACAAACAGATCAAACGTGGCCGTATCATGCGGCCGATGCTGGTAGTAGGCCGCGGCCATGCTCAGCTCATAGAGATCGGTGAGCAAGGCCATGTTCTCCCGCGTGACGAATCCTTCCCGAGAAATGGGGACAGATTTACTTTTTAAGGCCCAACGCATGCGAAACCCCAGGAAAATAAATCTGTCCCCATTTCTCAGCGGCTTGCGGGGCCCAGCGATAACAGACTGCGGCGACCAGGTCAACAGCGGGGCTTCGACGTTGGAACGTAAACGTTTGAACGTTCACACGTGAATGTCCCTCGATCCTTGACACCACTCCGGCGTCCTTTTAGTCTGTCGGGCGAATGGCAAAGAAAATCCTCATCGTCGAGGACGAACAAGACATCCTGCAACTGGTCCGGCTGTACCTGGAAAAGGAAGGCTACCGGACCTGCACGGCCACCTCCGGGCTGGCGGGTCTCAAGCAGACGAAGACCGAGCATCCCGACCTCGTGATCCTGGACCTGATGCTGGCCGAAATGGATGGCTTGGAGGTCTGCAAGCGCATCCGCGCGGATCCCAAGACCGCCGTCATTCCCATCATCATGCTCACCGCCAAGGCCGAGGAGTCGGACACGATCATCGGGCTCGAGTTGGGCGCCGATGACTACGTCACCAAACCCTTCAGCCCCAAGGCCCTCGTCGCCCGGGTCAAGGCTCTCTTCCGAAGGCTGGAGCGGGCCAAGGAAGAACCCGCGCGTTTCGTCTACGGAAAACTGGTCGTGGACCTCGAACGCCACGAGGTGATCGCCGACGGGCACGAGGTGCCGCTCACCGCAAAAGAATTCGGCCTCTTGGAACAGATGTTGCGCAATCCCGGACGGGTGCTGACGCGGGACGTGCTGCTGAACGCCGTGTGGGGCTATGATTACTACGGGACCACCCGCACGGTTGATGTGCATATCCGCAGACTGAAGCAAAAGGTTCCGCTGCTCAACGACGCCATCGTGTCGGTGAAATCGCTCGGCTACAAGCTGAAGGAACGCGACCACCCCACATGAACCTTCCCATCCGGTGGAAAGTCACCCTCGGAGCCCTGCTCGCCGTGACCGCCGGACTCGCCGTGGCCGGGTGGATGGCCCTGCGCTCAGTGGAACGCCACGAACTGGCCCGGACTACGGAGTCTCTCGAAGCGCGCGCGGCCCTGGTCGCATTGACGCTCCAACCCCTCCTGGTCGCCGCGGACCCCAGCCTCCGGCGCATGGTGCGCGACCTGAGCCGCCAGGCCCACACGCGGGTGACGGTCATCAGCCCGGACGGCACCGTGCTGGCCGACAGCGAAACGCCTGACGACGCCCTGTCGAAGCTCGAAAATCACGGGACCAGACCCGAAGTGATCCAGGCGCTCAAAGAAGGGCGCGGGACCGACATCCGGTTGAGCCAGACCACCGGCCTTCGGATGTTCTACCTGGCTCACGTGATCGGCTCAGCCGAGAGTCCGAATACCGCCGTCATCCGACTTTCGCTCCCGTTGACGGTGCTCGACAACCGCATCCGCGATCTCAAGCGGGCGGTCGGGCTCGCGTTCGGCGTGGCCTTCGCGGTGTCCTTCGCTATCAGCATCCTGATCGCCCGAGGCCTTACCCGCCCATTCTCCGAGATGGCGGCGGTGGCGCGCCAACTCGCGCAAGGCGAGTTGGGGCACCGGATCCGGACCAGCTCCGGGGATGAGGTGGGAGTCCTTGCCGAGACGCTCAACCAAATGGCGGAACAACTCGAGACCAAGATCCGTCAAGTGTCGGAGGACCGTGCCCAGTTACTGGCTATCCTCAGCTCCATGGTGGAAGGCATCATGGTTCTGGATGCGCGCGGCCGGGTGCTCCAGGTCAACCCGGCGCTGGAGCGGATGTTCGCGCTGCGGAGCGAAGAGGTGAAAGGACGTCCACATGGGGATGTGATCCGGCACCATGAGCTGAACGTCCTGACGACGCGGGTACTGGAGACAGGCCAGGACCAGAGCGGCGAACTCGCGCTCGGCCCCAGCCGGCGAATCTTCCGGATCGAGGCGTCAACGGTCGCCGGCGGCGAGGAGGAGGCCAAGGCCTGCGTCGTGCTGGTGTTCTACGACGTGACCGCCTTGCGGCGACTCGAGCAGGTGCGCAAGGATTTCGTGGCCAACGTGTCGCATGAACTCCGCACCCCGCTCACCTCGATCAAGGGATATGTCGAGGCATTGCTCGACGGCGGGAAGGACGATCCGCAGGAAGCCGTCCGTTACCTCGATATCATCATGAAGCAGAGCGACCGCCTCAACCTCCTGCTCGAGGATCTGCTCCAGCTCGCCCAAATTGAATCCGGGCAGGTCGCCTTCAAAAAAGACCTCGTCGGGCTGCAAGCCGTGGTCGACCGCACGCTGGCCCTGATCGAGCCCCTCGCGGACAAGAAAGGCCATGCCTTGACCGTCTCTCTCCCTCCCGACCTGCCGCCGGTCATCGGCGACGAGGAGCGGCTGGTGCAGGTGGTGACCAATCTCCTGGACAACGCCGTCAAGTACACCCCGCCGCACGGAGCCGTCGCCGTGACGGCCGACTACCTCCCGCCCAAGCCCGGCGATCCGCCGAACGGAGTGGTCCACCTGACCGTGGCGGACACCGGCCTCGGTATTCCCGAGGCGGACCGCCCACGGGTGTTCGAACGATTCTACCGGGTGGACAAGGCACGCTCGCGTGAACTGGGGGGGACCGGCCTGGGGCTGGCGATTGTCAGGCACATTGTGGAAGGGCACGGAGGACAGGTGTGGGCCGACGGGAACCAGCCGACCGGCAGCCGCTTCGTGGTCAGGCTCCCCGCAGCTAAGGTTCCCGTCCTCGAGACAAACAGCCTGCTGGACAACACATACGATGGTGGATCAGGGGTATAGCCAGGAACCCGTCAGGTTGCCACGGAGAGCAGAACATAGATTGCTGCCCCAAGGAGCGCTGCACCCGGCAGGGTGAAAACCCAGGCATAGACAATCCGGCCGGTCACGCCCCAGCGTACCGCCGAGAACTGTTTCACCACGCCGACCCCTATCACCGCTGATGTGATCGTGTGCGTCGTGCTGACGGGCAATCCGATGTGCGCCGTCGTCAGTAACACGGCCGCGGCGGCGGTCTCGGCTGCGAAGCCGTGCACCGGCTCCAGCTTGAGAATCCGCATCCCCAGGGTCCGGACGATTTTCCATCCCCCCACCGCCGTCCCAAGCCCCATCGCCAAGGCGCAGGCGACGATCACCCAGGTCGGTACTTCCGTTGTGGTGATCTGGCCGGCCGATAAGAGCGCCAGGGTGATGATGCCCATGGCCTTCTGGGCATCATTGGCTCCATGACTGAACGCCATGAACCCGGCCGACACGAGTTGCAAACGGCCGAACAGGCGCAAGGCGAGTGGTCGCGGCGTGCGGAAGAAGAGCCGGCTGACCAGCACCATCAACACCATCCCGATCAGAAATCCCAGGAGCGGCGAGATGATCATCGCTTCCAGGATGGACCGCAGCCCACCCAGGTGGACGATCGCCCAACCGCCGTGGGCCACCCCGGCGCCCACCAGACCACCGATCAGCGCATGGGAAGAGCTGGTCGGCAGCCCCAAGGCCAGCGTGAACAGGTTCCAGAGAATCGCCCCGGCCAGGGCACAGGCCACCACGCTCTGCGTCACCGAGGCGGGAGACACAATGCCGGCCCCGACCATCTTGGCGACCGCCGTGGACATGAAGGCACCGGCCACGTTCAGCAGACCCGCCAGGAGAACCGCCGCCAGCGGACTGAGGACCCGGGTCGACACCACGGTGGCGATGGCGTTGGCACTGTCGTGCCAGCCGTTTGAAAAGTCGAACAGCAGGGCCAACAGGACCACGAACAGGAGCATCGGGCTGAGATCAAGCATGAGGCGTGGACCGTGTGGGTGATGGGTAATGCGCGATGAGTTAGGTGTGTTTGAGGGCGATCCGCTCCAGGATATTCGCGACGTCCTCGCACCGGTCGGTGCCTTCCTCGAAGTTCTCGTATATCTCTTTCCACTTGATGACGACGATGGGATCCTTCTCCTCGTCGAACAATGCCGAGATGGCGTCGCGCGTAACCCGGTCCGCCTCGTTCTCCAGGCTGTTGATCTCGATGCAACACTCCTGCAGCTCGGCGTGCTGCTTGCCCAACCGATCCACACCGGCCCCCACCGCGACGGTGGATTTGAAGAGAATGTCCGCAAGCTTGATGGCCGCCTCGGTCGGCTTCGGCACCTTGAAGACCACGAACCGATCGGAGACCGCTTCGACCAGATCGAGGATGTCGTCCAGCGCACTGGCGAGTCCGTAGATGTCCTCCCGATCAATCGGCGTGATGAACGTCTGGTTCAGCCGCCGCACGATATCGTGGGTGATGCCGTCCCCAATATGCTCCACGTTCTTGATGCGACGAGCCTGTTCCACCGGATCCTTGTATTCCTCCATCATCTCCTTCAGCAACCGGCTGCCTTCGATCGCATTGTGCGCGGCCTTCTGGAACATGTCGAAGAACGCAATCTCCCGCGGAATCAAATTGAACATTGTCTCACTGCTCCTTCAGTCCGCTACCACCGAACCAATGCCGTCGCCCAGGTCAATCCACCCCCGAAGGCCCCCAGCAGCACTACCTCACCGGGGCGCAACCGACCTTCCCGGTTCGCCTGGTCCAGCGCAATCGGGAGCGACGCCGAGGACGTGTTGCCGAACTCCTCGATGACCGAAAATACCCGCGCCGGAGAAAGGCCCAATCTCCGAGCCAGCGAGGCCAGCAGCCGCCCGTTGGCCTGATGAAAGATGACCTGGCCGAGCTGATCGACGTCGAGGCTGAACTCCTTGAGGATTTCTCTCACCGCATCCGCCATCCTCTTGACCGCGACCCGAAACAGCGGTCCACCCTGCATCCGCAGCCGATGCCTTCCATCCCCGATGGTCTGATGGCTTGCCGGCTCCCGAGAGCCCCCGGCCGCCACCTGAATTAGCCCATGCCGGGAACCGTCCGCGTAAAGCCGCACCGCCATTATGCCCGGGCCCCTGTTGCCCTGGCCGGGATCACCGATCAGCAGCGCGGCCCCCGCCCCGTCTCCGAAAAGGATGGCGGTCCCCTCATCTTCAAGGTCCAGAAACCTGGACTTGATCTCCGTCGCGACCACCAGACAGCGACCGAACTGCCCGCTCTGAATCAGACGGTCTGCCATGGATAACCCATAAAGGAACCCCGAACAAGAGGCCGCAAGATCGAAGGCGGCGGTTCTTTTGCTTCCCAAATGTCGCTGGAGGTGGCAGGCGGTCGCGGGGAAGATCGTGTCCGGCGAGGTCGTGGAAACCAGGATCGCATCGAGAGAGGCGGGACTCACCCCGGCCGCGTCGCACGCGTGCCGGGCAGCCTGCGCCGCCAGAAGCGACGCCGTTTCCCCTTCACGGGCCCAGCGACGGGTTCGGATACCGGATCGCCGGAACATTGCCTCCGGGGTCAGGCGCAGACCCCGGCTGATGACGGCATTGTCTACCACCCGTTCAGGGAGATAGGACCCGGTCCCGACAATCCTGGTCTGCCGTCCCACGTACCGTGTCTCTCCGATCACGCATCGTGGAGAGGATCGTGATCCTCTGAAGCCGGTGCGTACCGGCGGGGATTATAGGTCCCCCTCCGGGAAGTTTCAATCAGGTTGCAATTTGGCAGGGCCTCTGGTACAAGGAACAAAAATTTTCCCTACTTCCATGCTGCGGACGGTAGACACAGGAAGTCTTACGATGGTGCAGCAAATCTCCCGGTCTTACAGCGTTCTCCTTCTCGCCCTGTCGGTCTGCATTGCCGTCGGTTGCTCCAGTACGCCCAAGCCCCAGGCCGCAAGCGGCAAAGTGAGCGCCACCGACGAGCAGATCTTCATCGGGGACACGGTCGAGAAGAACTACGATCCCAACGTGATCATGAAACGGGCCGAGGCCTTCTTCGACAAGGAGGAATACGCCGAAGCCATCATCGAGTATCAGCATTTCCTCGACCTCCACCGGGTGCACGCCCTGTCCTCCTATGCCCAGTTCAAGCTCGGCGAAAGCCACTTCAAGATGATCAAGACGATCGACCGGGATCTGGACCCGGTGCGTAAGGCGATGGACGCCTACGAGAAGCTGCTGAAGGACTACCCGGGCAACAAGTACCAGGAAGAAGCCAGGGATCGGATCCGCGCCTGCCACGATGTCATGGCGCAGGCGCATTATTTCGTCGGCTCGTTCTACTACAGACGGGAGGCCTACCTGGCCGCGGCCCACCGGTTCGAATCCATCATCAAGGAGTATCCGGACATGGAGGTCGCGTCCGATGCCATGTACGACCTGGCGCGTACCTACCACGAGATCGGCGCCGACGATTGGGCGCAAGAAAAGCTGCTTGCCCTGGAGCAACAGTACCCGACTCACAAGCACAAGGTTGAAAGCCAGAAGCTCTACGCCGCATTGAAGGTGACCACGCCGGCGACCGCCCTCGCGCGGGCCCCCGCCCCTGCCCCCACCCCCGTGGCGTCCTTGATCTCGGGAACCGGCGACGCCAAGGCCCTGGCCGCCTCCGACCTCGCGTCAAGCACGTTTGCTTCCTCCAACGGCGCTGCGGCATCCCCGGCGCCCTCTCCCAAGTCAACGGGCACGACCTTCTCCGACGGCCTCCATCGGACGAACGCCGCCGTCGCCCAGCAGCCCGCCCCGCCGGTGATGACCTTGGCGTCGGCCAAAGCCCCGGCTCCAGCCCCCAGCCTGCGGGCGCCGGAAAAGGCATCGGTCCCGGCCTCATTCACCCCGCAGACCACACTCTGCCGCCTGGGAGCCTGGTGCTGATATTGTTCTAGCCGAACGGCAGAGTCTCGTGGAGTATTTCGCGAAACGAGGCCTTGACGACCCCCTTGGCCTTCAGGAAAAAACTCTGGTAGGTTTCGCGTCCCCTCAGGACCTCGTAGTAGAGGTTGATGACTTCCTGGTAGCGATGCATCAACCGATGGCAGAAGCGCGGGAAGGTATAAACGATCCGGGCGACGCGGGAGGCGACCCGGAATTCCGAATAAATCTCCCGATTGACCGACAGTTCGTAGTCGAGCAGGGAGTGGCGCCGGTCGTGAAAGTTGGCCAAGACACTGGCAGCAGCCATCTGACCGGAGAGGACGGCGTAATAGATGCCTTCCCCGAACAAGGGATCGACCAGATGGCCCGCGTCTCCGACCAGCAACGTCCGATGGCTGACTAGTCCGTCGGACACCGTAACGTCACGCGAGCTGTACAGGGGAAGGGGGTGGCCGTACGGCGGCGGCACCTCGAGACCGGCGAGCCCTTTCTCGTCGCGGACGAACCGCTGGAACACGACCTTTGGGCTGGCCGACCGCCCGCGAAACTCCGCCACGCCGATCGAAAGGCGCTCCCGCTTCGGAAAGATCCAGGCGTAACCGCGCGCGGTCGCTCCCAAGTCAATCAGGATCTTCCCCTCCCCCGGATACACAGGCGTCTGCCCGATCCCGATTTCGCTTTCCAAACTCGGCATCCTCCGGAGTCGCCGGTGCGGGAACAGACGCTGGGCCACGACGCTGTTGGCGCCGTCCGCGCCGATCAGCACCTTCGTGCGGTAGCGTCCCCGATCCGTGCGGACTTCGACGCCATCCGACAACGGCATAAACTCCACTGCCGGCTCCGACTCGTGAATATCCGTTCCCGCCCGGCGCGCCTTCTCGAGGAGCAGATGGTCGAAGCGGTCGCGCATGACCATGTAGGCGATTGGATTGGGCGACTCGATCAGGAACGGCTCCTCCCCTCCATAGGTAAACTGGACGCCGCGGATCGTGTGCTCGACCACGCTCTTGAAATCCGGCTCCAGGATGCGGTCGATGCGGACCGACAGGCCGCCCCCGCAGGCCTTGTAACGTGGATGCGCCTGCTTATCCAGGGCGAGCACGGACATGCCCGCCCGGCTGAGTTCGTACGCGGCCGACGCGCCGGCCGGCCCCATGCCGACGACGAGGGCATCATAGGTCTTTGTATCAGGCAACGTCGGCATCGTCTTCACTAGCGCAGGATGTTCAAAAGGGCCATCCAGCGAGGCCGCAGCGAGCGAAGGGCTGAGGCGTACTCATTTCGGTACGTTGAAGCCCTGAGCGATGCGAGAACAAAGCTGGGGGCCTTTTTCAACATCCTGCTACTGGCCCAGATACCAGCCGATCCCATACCGTTCCAAGAAGCTGGTGATGATGGTGAGAGAGTTCGCGTAGATCATCACCCCGACTACCACGAGGAAGACCCCGCTGACGGCCGAGACACCCCACAGATAGGCCCGCATGCGTTTGAAATAGGCCAGGAAGCTGTCCACGCCCAGCGACGTGGCAAAGAGCGGCACGCCGAGACCAAGCGAATAGGAGGTGAGCAGCGCCACCCCGTCCATCAAGGAATCGGTGGTGCTTGCATAGAGCAGGATGGTGCCCAGCACGGGCCCTACGCAGGGGGTCCAGCCCGCGGCGAAGGCCACCCCGATCAGGAAGGATCCGAGATACCCGGCAGGACGGTTCCGGAAGTGAAGGCGCTTCTCGCTCGTGAGAAACCCCAGGTTGAGCACTCCGAGCAGGTACAACCCGAACATGATAATGAGGATGCCGCCGATCTTCCGGATGTAGTCCTGGTACGTGATCAACATCTGTCCGATCAGGCTGGCGGAGGCACCGAAAGCGATGAAGACCGTCGAGAACCCGGCGATGAAGATCAGCGAGTTGAGGATGATCGGCTTCCGCAGCCGATGCCGCTCGGCGGCGTCGGACAATTGTTCCACGGACAATCCCGTAATATACGAAATATAGGACGGGACCAGCGGCAGGACGCAGGGCGACACGAAAGACAACAGGCCGGCCGAAAATGCCGCCAGGAGCGAGATCTGCTGAACGGATTGGCTCACGGCTACCGTTTACCCAGTAGGGCGCGGATGAGTTGGCGGGCTTCCGGGCTGTACCAATCCCGAGCGCCGAAGATGCGGTGCGTGATCCTGCCCTGGCGATCGATCAGAAAAGACATCGGCAGGGTGCGCGCCCCGTAGGCTACGCCGACACGGAAATCGGAATCGTGCAGGATCGGGAAGGTGAGTCCCATTTCGTCTCGGAACGGTCGCGTCACCGCGGCCCCCTGCGCATCCGTCGAGACGGCCAGGATCTCGAAGTCCGGCCGATCGAATTCGCGGTAGAGCTTTTCCATCGCGGGCATTTCCACCTTGCAGGGGCCGCACCAGGTGGCCCAGAAGTTCACCAGGACCACCCCGCCTTGATAGTCGGTCAGCGAAACCGGTTTGCCGCCCAGATCCCAAAGCTGGAAATTCGGGGCGGGCGAGCCCACCTTCAAGACCGCCCGCCCCGGCACCGGGGCGGCCTCTCCCCCCCGCTCCGCTGCGGACTCGGTCGGAGGGCTGTCGCAGCCGATGCCGGCCAGCATGAGCGCGCCGAAGAGACCGCCGTGAATCCATCCCCATCCAGCCATGATCAGTTAGGTCGCCGGCGATGCCGCCCGGGCCGACCCGGCGCCGGTCTTGAGCAATCCGGTGATAACCTGGAGATTGTCGAGTCTGGTCCAGTCCCGTGGACCGATGACCTTCTCACGGAGAACCCCCTGCTGGTCGATGATGTACGTCTCCGGGACTCCCATCAGCTTGTACTTCTTATCAGTCTGTCCCCACGAGTCGACTAGGACGGGGAAACTCAGGCCGAGGCTCTTGACGAACAGCGGGATGTCTTTCTTGTTCGTGACGCGATCAATGCTGATTGCGAGGACGATAAAGCCGTCCCTCTCGAAATTCTTGTACAAGACTTCCATGGAGGGCATCTCTTCCTTGCAGGGTTTGCACCAGGTGGCCCAGAAGTTCACGAAGACGACTTTCCCGCGAAAGTCCGAGAGGCGAACGGTCTTGGTCTCATCCAGGGCCGGCAGGGAGAAGTCGGGGGCTGTTTCCCCCACAGTCAGCGGCTCGTACTTGGGACTCTGCATCCACACGATTGTGAATGCCAGCCCGAGGATAGCCACGGCGGCCACTGAGATCCTCAGCCGGGAACCCCCGGACGGCTCCGCCTGTGGAACGTGGTTTGTAATGGACTCTTCAGCCATACCGAGTTGCTCGTTACCCGGCACTCGTCACGCATCACAAGTTATGCGGGCGCCCTTCCCAGCCTCGGGTCATGCGCTCAACGCCTTCCTGTAGGACAAACCAGGACGCTCCTGCAACGCAACTCCACGAAAATCAAGGCTGGCTGGGGAGAACGGAGGCGGGCCGGCCCTCGCCTCCCAAGAATCGGGGATCATGCATCCTGTGCGCGGGCCGCAGTTGTTGGGCTATCTTACAAACCGTTTTCTCGCACTGTCAAGCGAATTGCCGCCCGGCACACTGCCTGCGAAAAGCTGATTTCTCGTTGACAAAATCAGCACTTCTGGGTTAAGAAATGAAGCCTGGCAGGGACCAGAAAGGCGGATTTCACCCCACCCATCTTCCCACGCCTGGCCGAACAGCCACCCAGCGAGAAGGAGACGAATAAACGATGGGCCACAATAACTATTTGTTTACGTCCGAATCGGTCACCGAGGGTCATCCCGACAAGATCGCCGATCAGATTTCCGATGGCATCCTGGATGCGATCATCGCCCAGGACAAGCACTGTCGGGTCGCCTGCGAGACCATCCTGACCACCGGCATCGCGTTCGTCGCCGGCGAGA
>Ga0187893_10003514_pt1 | contig 31646 bp, 15 predicted proteins | sample MA1701074metaG_FD_139574 | JGI IMG/M metagenome (GOLD analysis project Ga0187893, IMG submission 139574) | White microbial mat communities from a basaltic lava cave in the Kipuka Kanohina Cave System on the Island of Hawaii, USA - MA170107-4 metaG ...
CGGCAGACACGGCGCGTCCGCAGGCGCACGCCAGAATGCGGACTTTCAATGATGTTGGTGCTGGACAAGCAGCGGTGCAGCGAGGCCGGCACGTCCAGCCGGTTGATGGTGAAACACTCCTCCTAACGGACACGATATCAACCAGATCGAATTTTCGGACCCGGGGTCGTTGCAAGGAGTGTGTGGATTCGCGATCTAACAATGAGTGAAATCCGCTGGCCGGGCCAGGGAGAACGGCAGCTCTAAGATACGCATGTGGGCGAGGGGCGACGTTGCACAGCAGCCGCTATTGCCACCGAGAGGTGATGTTCAGGCAGCTTGCCGATGACAACTGCATCATCAAGCCGGAGCCAGGTCATTTTCGGCAAGGCAGGTCCGGTTCGCCAGGGCCAGCGCCTGGGAGGCATGCTCAACTACTACTCTCGCGCTACGTAAACAGACTTTGTCGCTGCTCCAACTGACTCAGCCTCTAGATCGCGCTGTTTTCTCGACAACCCTTACGGCGTGCTATCTTCTGAAACCCAACTAGCAAAGTCCGATCTCGGCTCTTTGTTCCAGGCCTTCCCTGCCCCGGCATACAAGTTCTGAGTTTTCGGGCGATACGGGGTTGTGAGAGAGATTCTGGCTTGGGCCACACGTTCCCTCCCATTGGCTGGTCAACGGTGGGCCAGATCGTTTTGTACAACCCTAGGATAGAGTGGCAATGCCTATCAAGGTCAGACCGCACGCGTAACCGAGGAACATCAATATGATGTACGGTGTCGTTCCTTTCGGCGCTTCGCGAAACTCCCGCCAGATCAGTACCCCCCAGATGGCAGCGACCAGAGTCGCACCTTGCCCGAGCGCATAAGAAATTGCCGGGCCCGCCACTCCCGAGGCGATCACATTCAGGCTTAGGGCCAACATCCAAATCGCACCGCCCAGTATCCCGAGCGAATGCAGGCGCAAGGTTCCCCGGAAATACTCTCCGTAGCTCCGACCTCCGGTCTTCATGAAGGCGGTGTTGACGATAAAATTGCTCAGCAGCAGACCAAGACCGAAGGAAAGGAGCGCCGTATAGGGTGTCAGGTATCCGGCTTCGATTTCGGCCGCCTGGAAGTTTGGCGAGATCGAACTGATGAGTTGCGGGTAGAAGAATCCCATCAGGGCGCCGGCCGTGACCGCGAAGATGATGCCCCGAGACCAGGACCGGCCGGGCGCCCGCGGAAGCTTCCCATAAGCCAGCGCGGACATGATCATGGCAAAAACAACGAGCGTTACGCCCGCGAAAATCAAAGCCGGATTACCCTTCGGCGCCTGGAGGTAGCTGCCGACTGTGCCGATGACCAGAGCCAGGCCAACGCCTAACGGGAACGCCACCGACATGCCCGCGGCGTCTATGGCGACGACGAGCAAGATGTTCGACAGGTTGAACAGGGCGCCGCTGAACACCGCCGAGCCAATGTTCCCGGCGTCTGCCTGCTGCAGGTTGGCCGGGGCGCTCATTCCCGACGAGCCGAAGCTGCCGGCTGTGAACGTGAAGAGAATGCCGAAGAGGAACACGCCGATGGCGTAATCCCAGTAGTAGAGTTCGAACGGCCACCGATCCGTTCCGGCCAGCTTTTGCGTATTGGCCCAGGATCCCCAGCCGAGCATGGTGACGACACAGAAGAGAATCGCCAACGTGAGACTGTCGACTACAAACACCTTCCACCCCCTTACCTTGCGTCATAGGATGCCGGCTGCCGAGCGCTCCAGAAACTCCTCGACTTCTTCTCTGGTGGGGATGGAGCTTTGCGCGCCGGAGCAAGTGACCGAGAGCGCCGCCGCGGCGTTGGCGAAATGCGCCGCCTCGATCACGGTCTTGCCTTCCCCCAACGCGCATGCGAAGGCGCCGTTGAACGTGTCCCCGGCAGCGGTTGTATCGACAGCGTTGACCTCGAGACCATTTACCAGGACGCTGCAGTCTTCGTGGCAGACGTAGCAGCCACGCGCTCCCAGCTTCAAGACCACGGACGCTGCCCCCAGACGGCGCAGCTCTCGGGCGACCTGCCGTGCATCATCATCGCTGCCGATGGGACGGTCCCGGTTCAACAGTTGCAGGGCCTCGGTTTCATTGGGCGTCAGGAAATCCACGTCGTGCAGGAAGCGGAGGCAGTCCGGATGAGCCGGTGCCGGATCAAGGATGGTCGTGGCCTCCCTTTGTTTCCCTAGTTTCAAAGCCGCGCCCACGGTGTTCAGGGGGATCTCCAACTGGCACAGCAAGAGGCTCGCGGGGCGGAGCGCCGCCAGCCGGGAAGAAGCTTCCTCCGGTGTGAGGCTGGCATTCGCCCCCGGCGATACCACAATCGCGTTCTCGCCGTTGGGCAACACAAAAATAATGGCCGTGCCGCTGGAGCCGTTCACGAAGCCCACCTGTTCGGTGTCAACACCGGCGGACCGCAGGCTCTCCAGCAGCAACTGGCCGAAGCCGTCCCTCCCAACCTCGCCGATCATTGAGACCCGGCCGCCCATGCGCGCGGCGGCCACCGCCTGGTTGCCGCCCTTGCCCCCCGCGAACGTCCGTACCTCACCGCCGAGCAAAGTTTCAGCGGCGCCAGGGAGCCGGCCGACATTCTGCACCAAGTCAGCGTTCAGGCTGCCGATAACGAAGATGCTGGGTCGTCGATCCATGGTCGGTAGGCGCGCTGTGCGCCGCTTGCGATGCAAATCTACTTCCGAAAAACAATCAAGTCATTGAGGACGATGTCGCTTCCCTTCGAGTCAGCGTAGGGCTCGCCGCGAACAACCACCCGCACGGTATGCTTGCCCGGGGACAAATTAAACGAGTGCCACAGTGCTTCACCGGTTTTGCGGCTGTCCTCATCCGAATACGCATCCACGGTTTTGTGTAGCTGTCCGTCCAGGTAAACGTCCGCTTGGCCACCCGTCGGTAGAAACGGTCCCACCAGAATGGCGCCGCTCCCTTCAAACTGGATCTCCGCCTCGGCGCCCTTTTGGGTGCTGCTCTTTGCGTGCCGTTCCCGGCGCGGCCTCCCCTCGCCGCCGGCGGTCCACGATCCTTTCCAGGACCATTGCGGATCTTCGACCGAGACGCGCGCGGCCGGAGAACCGTAGTCATCCCAGATCTCCAGTTTGGCCGCCTCCGGCTTCTGAATTTTCACGAGCAGCTTGTCTCCGCTCACGCGGCCGCCGTTTCTCTCGACAAGAGCGATGGCCCGTTTGACCGTGCTGTCGATGATCGTGCGGAAAGAGTAGTCGGTGTAGTCGAATTTTTCGTTGGCTATCGCATCGATCCCGGCGGTGAACTCCTGAGGGATACCCTTGTAACCCAACACCACGCCCAGCACCCCCACGGCGCTTGCAGGATTGCAGTCAGAATCCTGGCCGCAACGAGTGGAGATGGTCATGGTCTTGGCGAAATCCCCGCCGCCGTAGAGAAGCCCGAGTGCGACATAAGCGCCGTTAAGCTTGGCGTCGATATTGAATGGCACCAGGGCGCCTTCCGGGCAAGGTTCCCGTTTGTTCCATTTCTGCTCGATCTGGTTCCAGACTTTGATCCAGTCATCGGACTGAGCCGACCAAGCCAGCACGTCGGCGATCACCTTGGCGTACGGGCTTTGAGGGGGGATCGTGGCCAGACCGGCCTCAACGATCTTGCGGGGATCTTTCTCGAAGAACGCCGCCGCATACATGCCGCTGACGAACATGCCGCCATAGATTCCATCGCCGTAGTTCATGACCCGGCCCGCGCGATAGCAGATATCATTGGAGGCGCGGGGCAGCCCGGGCGCCATCAAGCCGACGAAATCAGCTTCAATCTGAAAATCGATGTCGTTGGCGTGGGCGTTATATTGCGGCGTGCCGCTGAGTGTAGCCGGAACGCCCCGGCGGAGCGCCCGGCGGGCCGCCAGGTTGGCGTGCCAAAGCCGGTATTGGGCCTGTTTGAACATGGCGCCGAAGTCTTCCGTTGTGGCGTCCAGTCCCTTGTCGTCCAAAACCCTGGCGAAGGTCATGTCGACATACAGGTCATCCTGACGCAGGGCGTTGGTGATCCGATCGGAGGTCCACTTCGGGAGGTCTTCCGGAGTCAGGATTTTCTCGAGGTGGCGGAATTCCGTGGGAGCGCCGTAACTCACGCCGACCATCTGGCCGGCCCAGCCACCCGCGATCTTATCCTGCAAATCGGCCAGCGAAATTTCCTGAAGCTCCTCTCGCTGCGGGAGGGCGCTCCCGGCGAGCAATAGCGCCAGACTCACGGAGATAAGGTTGGTTTTGCGCATGTGGACAGATGTAATTGAATCGGTTCAAATTTGTCCCAGGTTAGCATCCAGGGGAAGATGAAGTCAACGGTTCCCGCGAGGATCGAAGCGCGGTCTTCGCCCGGCGGAAGACCCGGTCGACGAGCGCTTATTTCATACCGCAGGAGCAGACTGGGCACAGGCGAGCGTAAATGAGGAAAATGGTTAGATTGATCCCCCTGGACCGGCGGTCCGGCGAGGGAAGGCCTTCCAAAGATCGAGCATGGCAACTATCAAAGAAGTAGCGAAGCGCGCTAACGTTTCTGTCGGTACAGTGTCAAACGTCTTGTCGGGGGCCATAAGGGTCAGCCCTCTGCTGATGGAGCGTGTCTGCAAGGCGATCCGTGAGCTGGACTACCACCCCAACCACGTCGCACGCAGCCTGAAGATCAAGCAGACCAAGATGCTGGGCATGGTGATTCCGGACATCACCAATCCCTTCTTTCCGCAAATCGTGCGCGGGGCGGAAGACGCAGCCCTGAAAAACGGCTACCTGCTGGTCACATTCAACACCGACGATCAGACCGAGCGGGAGAAGCAAGTACTGTCCGTGCTTCGTTCCCGGCGGGTGGACGGCGTCCTGCTGGCGATCGCGCACGACACCACCGATATTTCCCACGTGACAGACATGATAGGGGCCGGCATTCCCGTTGTCTGTCTGGATCGCATTCACGGCAAGCTGAAGGTCGACTCCGTGACGGTCGACAATATCAAAGGGTCGCAAACCTGCGTGCGGCACCTGATCTCGATGGGCCACCGGCGCATTGCGATCATCACGGGGGCCATGGGGCTGGGGACCGCACGAGACCGCTTTCGGGGCTACAAGATGGCTCTGGAGGAGGCCAAGCTAAAAGTCGACCCTGAGATGATCAAAGAAGGTAATTTCCGCACGGAAGGCGGCTATCTGGGCGCCAAGGAGCTTCTGCTGCAGCGCGACCGGCCCTCGGCGCTATTCGTTTCCAACGGAATGATGACCCTGGGCGTGCTTAAGGCCTTGGAGGAAATCGGCCTGTGCTGCCCTCGGGATATCGCGCTGGCGACGTTTGACGACCTCGCTGTGGCCGACGTATTCCGTCCTCACCTCACCGCCGTGGCGCAGCCGGCCTACGCCATAGGCTGCCGCGGCGCCGAAATCCTCATTGAGAAGCTGGAGGGTCGCTTACCCGGCGGCAAAAGTCTTCGAGTGCTGCTCGACCCCGAACTCAAGATTCGGGAGTCCTCGTTGGGGAATCGGATGGCGACTGCGCTGTCCTAGGGATCACCGGAACACAATAAGGTCCTCAAGGGAAATATCGCTCCCCTTCGACTCCGGGTAAGGTTCCCCAAGAACCACGATTCTCACCGTGTGAGACCCTGGTGCTAGTCCGAGGGCATGCCAGACCGCCTCGCCGTATTTCCGGTTTTCCTCATCGGGGTAGACATCGATGGTCTTGTTTAGCTGCCCGTCCAGGTACACTTCGGCCTTGCCCCCGGTCGGCAGAAAGGGACCCGTCATGATGGCTCCGGTCCCGTCAAAGGTCACCGTCGCTTCACTGCCCTTGGTGGACGAAGTCTTTCCTATCCACTGGTTTTCGCGGCGGTCGGCGGCCTTCTCGTCTTTCCAGCGCCCCTTCCAGGCCCAGCGGGCGTCAGTCACCGGAATACGCTCGGCAGGCGAGCCGTAATCGTCCCAAACCTCCAGGGCCGGGGGAACGGGAGCGTGGGTCTTGACGACCAGGTCGGCGCCGTCCACCCGGCCGCCGTGCTTCTTCACGAGTTCAATCGCCCGCCGCTCCGTGCTTTCCACGATGGTGCGGAAAGTAAAGTTCGTGAAGTTGAATTTTTGGTCGGCGATCGCCGGAATTCCGCCTTTCCAGTTGTCGGGAATATTCTTGTATCCAAGAACCACGCCCAAAATACCGCAGGCATTCGACGGATTGCAGTCTGAATCCTGACCCGCGCGCGTGGAAACCAGTAGTGTCTTGGTAAAATCCCCTTCGCCGTAGAGCAACCCCAAGGCGATGTAAGCGCCATTCAGCTTGGCGTCGATGTTGAAAGGCTGCATCGCGCCCGCCGGGCACGGCTCGCGCTTGTTCCACTTCTGCTCAATCAAATGCCAAACCTTGGTCCAGTCGTCGGGATGCTGCTTTGACCACTCCAACACATCCTTGATCACCAGCGCGTAAGGACTCTCCGGCGGCATGCAGGCAAGGCCCGCCTCGACGATCTTGCGCGGGTCGCGCTCAAAATATGCCGCGGCGTACATCCCCGAAACGAACATGCCGCCGTAAATCCCGTCGCCGTAGTTCATGACCCGCCCTGCCCGAAGGGAGAGGTCAATGGCGGGCTGCGGCAGACCGGGCGTCATCAAACCCACGAAGTCCGCTTCGATCTGAAAGTCGATGTCGTTGGCGTGGGCATTGTGTTGCGGCGTTCCGGCAAGGGTAGCTGGTACGCCCCTCTTCAGAGCGCGGCGGGCGGCGAGGTTGGCGTGCCAAAGGCGATAGGGCGCGTCCTTGAACATGGTGCCAAAATCGTCCGTGGTGGCCTCGAAGCCCTTGTCGTCCAGAACTTGCGCGAACGTCATGTCCACATAGAGATCATCCTGATCGAGGGCGTTGGCAACCCCATCAGGCGTCCATTGCGGAAGCTTGTCTTCCGGGATGATCATTTCATTGAAGTAAAACTCGGTGGGATAGCCGTAACTGACTCCGATCATCTGACCGGCCCAGCCCCCTTCGATCTTGTCCCGGAAGTCGACTAGAGAAATGCGCCTCTCGTCCGGGCGGTCGGAGCTTGCGCAGTAGACCAGCGCAAGCAGCGGAAGAAAGATGTAGGCAAACGGCCGTAAGCGGCGCATCGAGGCCTCCTTGGAAGTATGCTGTTAGCAACCTTGCGCCCCCGCCCGTCTCTCTTGGGGCCGCGGAGCAACCTAAACGACCGTAGAGACCCGGCGGCGCGCTCCAGAAGCTGCGGAAAAACTCCTCGAGACAGATATTACGCACTCGGGGACTGTCGACCGCGCTCAAGGAGTGGTGCTCATCCCAAACGAGTTCCGGGGCGGCGCTCTGACAGTCCCCAATTTTTTCACAAGTTCCTGTCTCCCCTTGAGCAGTTTTTCCGCAGCCTCTCCAGCGCCCCCCCCAAGGGCGATCAGGCAATGATCTCACTGACGACCTTGCCATGCACGTCGGTCAGCCGGAAATCGCGGCCGCTGTAGCGGTAGGTCAGCTTTTCATGATCGATGCCAAGAAGATGCAACACGGTGGCATGCAGATCGTGAACATGAACGGGATTTTCCGCCACCTTGAAGCCGAAGTCATCCGTGGCCCCATAGATGCAGCCGCCCTTGACACCGCCGCCGGCCAGAAGATACGTAAAGCCGTGAATGTTGTGGTCGCGGCCGTTTTGGACCGAGGCGGCGCCGCCGATGTGAAGCACGGGGGTGCGCCCGAATTCGCTCCCCACCAGAACGAGCGTTTCGTCGAAGAGACCGCGCTCTTTCAGGTCCTGAATGAGTGCCGCAATGGGAGGATCGGAGAGCGCCGACAGACGGCGCTGCGCCAGGATGTCGACGTGGCTGTCCCAGTCGTTATCACTGCCGTAATAGACCTCAACAATGCGCACACCGCTTTCGACGAGACGGCGCGCCATCAGACAACCGCGCGCGAAATGGCCGGGGCCGTAGCGTTCAAGCGTCTCGGGACTCTCCTTCCGGACATCGAAGACCTCCGGCGCCTCCGTTTGCATCCGGAAAGCGACTTCCATGGACTGAATGGCGGCTTCGAGTTCCGGAAGATCCCCCTGTTGGCGGTCCAGGTGAGAACGGTTGAGATCCTGCAGCAGGGCGAGTTGCCGGCGCTGCCGGGGGCCGGCCGTCTGGTCGCTGCTCAGAAACTGGATCTGCTTAGCCGGGTCTGTCTCTTCGTGAGAGATAAACGTTCCCTGATACACCGTGGGCAGGAATGCCGAGTTGTAAAGCTGCGCGGAGTTGCCTCTGCCCGGAGCTAATACGACAAACCCCGGCAGATTCTGGTTGTCACTTCCGAGGCCGTACGTGATCCAGGAACCCATCGAGGGGCGCCCCGGCTGGTTGTGTCCCGTGTTCATCAGCAGCATCGAGGGGCCGTGGTTCGGGATGTCGGCCTGCATGGAACGGATGATGCAGAAGTGGTCAATCATTTCCCCAACGCGGGGAAACAGTTCGCTTACCTCGACACCGCTTTGCCCGTATCGCTTGAACGCGAACGGGGACTTCATCAGATTGCCCGTGGTGAACTCCGTTGGCGGCGTCTCATAGGGCAAGGGCTTGCCGTCGTATTTCTCGAGCAGCGGCTTGTGATCGAAGGAGTCGATCTGCGACAGGCCGCCGTTGAGGAAAAGGAAGATGACGTTCTTTGCCTTCGCCGGAAAGTGCGGCTGTCGAGGCGCCCAGGGGCTAGCCTCGGGCCCCGGCGCCGCCCGGAGGGAATCGCCGAGGATGCCGCCCAGGGCCGCCATCCCAAACCCCGCGCTCATCCGGCACAACGCTTCGCGCCGGCTTGTCAGTCTTGGAGGATTTCCATTCATACTCTTTTCCTCTCAATTGACGTATAGAAACTCGTTAGATCCCAGGAGCACCTGTGTATAACTCGCCCAACTCTCGTCGGGCGCGGTAGCCGAATCGGATTCGCTTCGCGCTTCCTGCAGAAACTTCAAACCGGCCTGGATCTCAAATTCCAACGGCTCCCTGCCATAAAGCAGCCGGTAGGCGCGCACGATCTTCGGCGCGTCTTCGCCGCCCGCCTCGTTTTGCAGGCGCTTGGCGAACTTCTCCGCCTGGCTCCGCACCAGTTCACTGTTCAGGAAGAACAAACCCTGGAGCGGCACGTTGGTCACGACTCGCTGTTCACTCGTCAGCCTGGGATCCGGGAAATCAAACAAAGTCAGAAGCTCGTTGGGCCGGGAGCGGCTGACGCGCCCGTAGACGGCACGACGGTCGTTCTCGGCGCTCATCTCCGAGGCAGGACCACCCAAGGCGCCGTTGAGCGAGCCGGAAACATGCAGCAGCGAATCGCGGATCAGCTCCGCGTCCAGACGACGCCAGTTCATCCTCCAGTGGAGGATGTTATCGGGGTCGACAGCCATTGCCGCTTCCGAGGCGTCGGAGCTGAGCTGGTAGGTGGCCGACAGCATGATTTCCCGGTGGAGGGCCTTGAGAGACCAGCCGTTCTCGCGAAGCCTCCCGGCGAGGTATTCGAGCAGTTCCGGGTGGCTCGGCCGCTCTCCCAACCGTCCAAAGTTGCTCGGCGTGCTGACGATGCCACGGCCGAAGTGGTGCATCCAAATGCGGTTGACGATTACGCGGGCGGCCAGCGGGTGGTTCACAATCGCCTCGGCCAACTCGAGCCGCCCACTGCCGGAGTGGAATGGGGAAGGTTCGCCGCCAGTGCCGGCAAGGATCGCCGGAAAGCCTCGCGGCACCTCGTCGCCCAGGTTCACGACGCTGCCGCGAACATTCAGGCGAACGTCATTCGGCTTCTCTTTGTCGGTGATCCCCATGAGATAGGCGTATTCGGGCGGGGAAGCATCTTCCAGGGCCTTGCGCTCCTCGCGAAGAAGCTCAACGTGGCGCTTCCATTCGGGACCCAGGAACCGGAGGAGAGCATCGCCGTTGTACTGCAGCACGGCCTTCTCTCTTTTTACGAAATCCGATAGCCCGGTGTTGGCGACAAACAGATCCAGCCAGACGATGTATTTGTCGCGCTCGATGGGTTTGAAGACCAGCTTGCAGTCTTCGCAAAAATCGTCGTAGACAATATTTCCGCCCGGCAGAACCGCCCGCTCCGCGTCGTCGCGGGGCTTGTAGTTCTTCGAGGCAACTGCATTCTGCTCGTCAATCTCGTTCTTTTCCTTCAGCACGGTCAAAACAAGAGCCTGAAACTCGCCGGCGATCTTGCGGGCCTCTTCCTCCGTGCCTCCATCCCGGGCGATCAGCGCGTCCCAGTCGTCGAGAAACGGATGATTGCGCTGCGGTTCGCGCAGATACTCCAACCAGCGGCCCAGCGTCTCCTGATCGAGTTTATGCTCGAAAGCGATCTTTTCGACCTCGGTGTCCGCAACTTTCCTGGAAAGGATCGGCCACGCGGCCATCAGGTACCGTGACGTCTGCTGCGCAAGAATCTCGCGAAGGGTTTTCTCCTGATCCCGCAGGAACCGTTGGATCTGGGAGTTGGCGGCACGGACTTTCTCCTGGTGGGCTTTGTATCTCTCCATGTCCTCTTGCGAGCTGAGGAGATACTCCTTGTATTCCGTGCTGGCGAACACGCTCACCAACGCGTAGTAGTCCTTTTGCGAGATCGGATCATATTTGTGATCGTGGCAGCGGGCGCAAGCCACAGTCAGGCCGAGGATTCCCCGTGAGACAACATCCACGCGGTCGTCGCGCTCCGCGGCCCGGTCCTCGTGAAACGACACCTGAGTACCCGCGCCCCAGGGCCCAAGCCCGAACAATCCCAGTCCTGGCACTAACCTCTCGCGATCATCGGGATCCAGCAAGTCGCCGGCGATCTGCGCTTTCACGAACAGGTCGTAGGGCATGTCGCGATTCAACGCGGCGATCACCCAGTCGCGGTACCGCCAGCTATTGGCGTAAGGATCATTTCTACGCCTTCGCTCCCCTCCCTCGCCATCCGCGTAGCGCGCGACGTCCAGCCAATGCCGGGCCCAACGCTCGCCATAGCGCGGCGAGGCCAACAGGCGGTCCACCACTTCTGAAAAAGCGCCCGGCGACGAGTCCGCCACAAAGGCATCGACTTCCTCGGGAGCGGGCGGCAGACCGATGAGGTCGAAGTAGGCCCGGCGAATCAACGTGCGCTTATCGGCAGCCCGCACAGGTTCCAGATTTTTCGCCTCGAGCCCGTCGAGGACAAAGTGGTCAATCGGGGAGCGCGGCCACCCGGATTGCTTGACCTTGGGTATGCGCGGCTTTTGAATCGGCTGGAACGACCAGAAGGACCGCTCCTCGGGCGTGATCGTGAATCCCTCTTCCTTCCGGGGCGCTTGCGCCACGGCTTCCGGAGCTTCCGGCCAAGGGGCTCCGATGCGCACCCAAGTGGTCAGATCGTCGATCTGGGAGTCGTCGAGACGGCCTCCCATGGGCATTTTCAGATTCGGATTTTCATGATTGATTGCCCGAATCAGGAGGCTCGCTTCGGGTTGACCAGGAACGATTGCCGGCCCGGATTTGCCGCCGCTGAGAAGCGCTTCCCGCGAGTCAAGCCGCAAACCGCCCAGCTTCGAATCGGTGTGGCAGGCGAAGCACTGTGTTGCCAGCACGGGCCGCACGCGCTCTTCGAAGAATTCCGCATCGGACGGCGACTGTGCGAACGCACTGGCGGTGAGCAGACAGCATAGCCAGGCTGGTTTGGGAGCAGTCACAATCTTGCCCTTGGATTCGCCGAAGACGCCCTTTGTGGATGTTATGAATCGATTCAAAGTTTAACTAGAAATGGCATCCGTGTCAAATCAGGGAACGGTCGTAGGGCCGGGGATTGAAGTGGTTCGGGGTTGGTCGGGGATCCCCTGTGCGACCCGGTTGCAGCTTCGGCGCTAAATCGATTCAATCTCAGACCCTGGGCGTGCCGGACGGACCCCCCGCGGAACAAGTGCAGCATGTCAGCCTGGGGGACCGGCCGCAGCGAGTCAGTTCGCCGCTCGTGGAGGCGTCTGAATCCCCTTTCCCTGCTCGATCGTCAAGAACTGATTGACCGGCAGGTTCTCCAACCGCTCCACTTGGCCGTTGGACCAGCGGATCTCGAGCCGGTCCACCTGCTTTGCTTCTCCCAGACCGAAGTGAACACGATGATCGCTTTGGGATATGTAGCCGCGGCCGGAGGCCACTTCGCCGCGCTGCCGAACGTCGCCCGTGGCGCAATAGACGGTCGAGCCGATGGCGTCCCGCGGAGTCTTGCGACCGGGGTCGCCGACCAGCTTGATGCTGATCCAACGGGCTGATTCAGGACCGCGGTTCCGGAAGAGGGTTGGCTCGCCGTCGAGGTTGTTGACCACTACATCAAGAGTTCCATCGTTGAACAGGTCGGCCGCCGCCGCGCCGCGGGAACTCCTTGGCTTTCCAAAGGACTGGTGCATATTGCCGGAGACATCGGCGAAACTGCCGTTCCCGAGATTCCGGAATAGAAGCGGCCTTTGCGCGTAGGAAGTGCCCCAGGAAGGGCCGGCCTGCGAGAAGATGTGGCCATTGGCCGCAAAGATGTCCAACCAGCCGTCGTTGTCGTAGTCGAGGAACGCCGTACCCCAGCCCAGAAAGGGCATCGTAATCGCGGCGAGACCGGCGCGAAGCGTTGCGTCGCTGAAATCGAGCTTTCCCCGGTTCCGATGCAGCGTGTAGTTGTCGCCTGAAAAGGTTGTAAAGAAGAAATCACTCTTTCCGTCGCGGTCGTAGTCGCCTACCGCCATCCCCATGTAAGCCTGTTCGTGACCGTCGCCGTTCGTGCCCAACCCGCTCAAAAGGCCAATTTCCTGAAACGTGCCGTCGCCTTCGTTATGAAAAAGAAAGTTCGGCTGCGAGTCATTGGCGACGACAATATCGAGCCGACCATCGTCGTCGACGTCCACCCATCCAACCGACAGTCCATAGCGCGGGGACCGCCGGTCGACCTTGGCCAGGTTCGTCACGTTCTGAAATTTTCCACCGCCCTTGTTCAGGAACAGAACATCGGGCATCGGTTTAAGGCCTTTAGGCCCGCAGGCCACGGAAACGCCAAAGTAGAAGCAGGCGCTTTGTCCAGGATCATAGGCCGCCCCCATGCTCGGTTTTTGGGCCGACGCTCTGCCGTCGGGCGCCGCAGCCGGGGCCGCCCCCGAGCCGCCGGCAGGCGGTGGATTTCGCCAATCGAAATCGACATAGCGCGCTACATAAAGATCGAGCAGGCCGTCGCGGTTGTAGTCCCCAAAGGCACAACCCGTAGCCCAACCGTCGACCTGGACCCCAGCCGCGGCGGCAATGTCGGAAAAGGAGCCGTCTCCGTGGTTTCTGTAGAGCCGGCTCTGGCCCATGTTGGTGACGTAAAGGTCCTGCCAGCCGTCGTTGTCAATATCTCCAGCGCACACCCCGACGCCCCAGCGCCTATTTTCGAGTCCCGCCTTCGCTGTCACATCCAAGAATGAACCGTCGCGGTTATTGCGAAACAGGGCGGATCGCGGCGCGGCCGCGTGATCGGCGAGCGAGAACTGTGGAAGGGCGTTGACCAGGTAAATATCGATCCAACCGTCGTTGTCGAAGTCGAACAGGGCGACACCCGAGCCGAGCGTTTCGGGCAGGTACGGTTTCTCGGGGCTTCCCCCGACATGCCGAAACCTGTTCAACCCCGCGGCCGCGGTTGCATCCTCGAAAACAAATCCTGTTTTTCCGTGGGCCGATGGAGAGGGGAGGGTCACCGTGGGCGGCCCTTGCGGCCTCGCGGCTGCCGCCCACAACAAGAGGGACAACGTTCCAGTGAGGACTCGGCTCATCCGGCGTTATCCCGAGTATGCCACGCCTTTCTCCCGCTCCCTGCTTCGACGCCCTGTGAGAAATGCAGCTAGAGGAACCGCCGGTCAGCGGTTGAGATGCTCATAGCGCGGCAGAGGGCCATGCACCGTCAATTCCGTGATGGAGGTGAAATAAAGCTCGGTCTGCCGTTGCCGCCCGCCGCCGGGCCTTCCAATGATCCGGATGGCCGTGGTTTCCACGGGCCTGAAAGCAAGCAGATACTCGATAAAGTGCGGCTTGTTGAAAGGCTGCTCTCCTGGGGCAAGCGGGGGGCTGATCAGAAGTCCCTCGGCGGGCGCCCACTCACCCTGGGCGTTCCGAAACTCCACCCGCAACGATGTGAACCAGCCACCGCTTTCTTCGACGGAACCTCCGTGATAACCGATCAGGCCGATCGTTTGGGGCTCGCGCCACTCGTAGCCGTAGTAGTCGTCTCTCCTTTCGCCGCCTTCCCCGATGCTGTAAAAGGTCGACCCATCGCCATAGAGCTTCCCATCGCGGATTACTTCGACCGATGGCGTGAACAGAGATCGGGGCACGGACACTCGTAACCCGTCCAGCCGGGCCGTGTTCACCTGCTCCAAACCTGCCAGAACGCCGGCCGCGGACGGTGCAAGGTTCTTGCCGCGAACAACCAGCTTTACGGAACGAGGAAGGCTCTTGCCGGTCTGATCGCTCAACCGCAGACGCACCGGGTAAACACCCGTGGACCTAGCGACACCGGACAGCTTTCCGTTTTCCAATCGCAGGCCCTCCGGCAGCGACCCTGTTTCAAGTTGCCAGCGGTACGGCGGTTTGCCGCCAAAGACCGGAAAATCAAAGTTGATCGGACTGCCGGTTTCGATGAACGGCCCCGGGCCGGATGGAAATTCGAGAGGCGCGACGAATTCGGCCGCTGTGTTGATCACGTAGACGTCCCGCCCGTTTTCGCGGCTCCGCCGGCCGCCGTGCTGCAGGATGATTTTTTCACCTTGCACCGCCATGCGCTCCGCCAAATCTTTCAGTCCGGCATCCGGCATGTCGTAGCGTGTAACGTTCTTGTAAAAGTCGTTCAGCGGCTCAGTCCAGCCGAGATCGGCAAAGGGAAACAGCAGATCCCGGGGAAGCCCCTTTGACCCGAGAACGATTCCCAGCAACCCGGCGACAGTCGCCGCCTGATTATCGGCGTCGAAGCCCATAGCGCAGCTCAGGTCGAGGGTGTACTGAAAGTCGCCCTTCCCATACAGCATGGCGAGGACACCGGCGGCGCCGTTGAGATTGGCGTTCCAAATCGTCTTGGAGTTCGCGGGCTCGTCATGATAGTACTTCTTCGCCATTTCCTTTCGCGCCGCCTTCCAATCGTTGGGATATTGCTGATGAAGAGCCTTCATATCCGCCACGGTTTGGGCGAAGCGGCTGCCTTTCGGGAGATGGGCGAGACCGGCCTCGATCAGCTTGTGGATGTCGGACTCGAAAAACGCTTCTGAGTACATCGCTCCGTAGAAGATCGTCGGCTCGATACCCCATTCATCGTCCATGATGCGGGCAGCCCAAGCCGATTTCTCCGCCGCGTAGCGCACCATGCCCGGCGCCGTCACCGCCCAAATTTCGTTGATGAGCTGAGGATCAATTTGAAACCAGTGGGGGTTGTATTTCCGAAGCCCTGTGATGGGCGGCGTGTAGCCGTGGTGCATGGCGGCAAGCGCGGCGCGATTCGCGAGCCACACCCTTTCGCGGACATGGTGCTTCCACAACGAAGCCAGGTCGGCGAGCGTCGGCTCCGGACCGAATTTCTCCATCGAAAGCAGGTACATGTATTCGATGTCGGTATCGTCGTCCGAGAACACCCCATTGAGCTGGCGGAGACGCTGCGCGCTTTCGGTATAACCGTAGGGAAATGTCTCGGGGCCGGGCTCGTCGATGTAGTCGTTCTCGTGGGGAAGTCCGTAGACGTTGCCGATGCATTGAGCCAGCCAGGACGCATACACTTTGTCCTTATACTCGGCGACGGAGATTTGTCTGGTTTTAGGCCCCGCGGCCGAAGAGATCCAAAGCGCCACGAGCAGCAGCAGTGCTGTCACGAGGCCTGCGCGAACTTTTTTCATGAAGCGCCTCCTTCTGTGCATCCTGTACAGCAGGTGATGTTCGGCGTATCCCGGCAAATGACTGGGGCAGGGAAGCCGTATTTAAGCCAGAATGTCCTGGATGACGTGCCCATGCACGTCGGTGAGACGGAAGTCGCGGCCGCCGAAATGATACGTCAGATTCTGGTGGTCGAGGCCCAGCAGGTGCAGGATCGTGGCGTGGAGATCATGCACCGTTTGCTTGTCCTCTATGGCGTTATACCCATACTCGTCCGTCGCGCCGTGGATGTGGCCTTTCTTCAGGCCGCCGCCAGCCAGCCAGAGACTGAACCCGAACGGGTTGTGATCGCGTCCGTCGGTTCCTTGCACAAAGGGCGTGCGTCCGAATTCGCCGGAAAAGACCACCAGCGTCTGCTCCAGCAGTCCGCGCGCTTTGAGGTCCTTCACCAGCGCGGCGACGGGCTGATCGACGGTAAGGGCGTTTGCGGCGTGTCCTTCCTTCAGCTTTGTGTGCTGATCCCAGGGGTTGTTGAGTTGGTCGGCGTCGGAACTGACCATCGTCAGCTCGACGAAACGCACGCCACGCTCAACCAGCCGCCGCGCGATGAGACACTGACGTCCGTAAGCGGCCGTACCCGAGTCGGGCGAATCGAGTCCATACAGTTTCTTCGTGGCCTCCGTTTCGCCCCGCAAGTCCACAAGCTCGGGAACCGCCGTTTGCATGCGGTAGGCGATCTCGTAATTTTTAATGGCCGCCTCGATCTGCGGGTGCCCGCCGACCCTTGCGAGAAACTCATGATCGATATCATCCGCGAACGAAATGCGTTTTCGCTGCAGGCTGTCGGATTCCCGCGGGCGAACATTGTGAAGCGGTTCCTCCTGCCCCGGGTAGATCAGCGATCCCTGGTGGATCGCGGGCAGGAAGCCGTTGCCAAAGATATTGACACCGCCGAGCGGAATGCCGCCTCCGCCAAGGACGACGAAGCCGGGAAGATTCTGATTCTCGCTGCCCAGGCCGTAGGTGACCCACGAACCCACACTGGGGAAGCCCGTGAAAGGCATACCGCAGTGGAAGTAGAAATTTCCTTGCGCGTGCTCCATGAACTTCGCCGTCATGGAGCGAATAACCGTCAGCTCGTCGGCGATCGAGCCGATATGCGGGAACAGCGAGCTGATAGGGATGCCGCTCTCGCCATAGTTCTTGAACTCCCACGGGCTTGGGAAGATATTGCCATCCTCGTTGAACATCGTCCGTTCCGTTTTGAACGGCATCGGATGTCCCGCTTCCTTGGCCAGACGGGGTTTCGGATCGAACGAATCGACCTGCGAGAGCCCGCCCGAGAGGTAGCAGAAGATGACATTCTTGACTTTGGGGTCGAAATCAGGCGCTTTCGGCGCCAAGGGGCCGGCGGCTTGCGACGCATTGGTTGCAGCGTACGCCTCGCCGGCCATCAAGGCGCGGAGCGCCAGCATCCCGAAGCCGGTCGAGCTTCGAAGCAGCATTTCCCGGCGCGACAGGTAGGGTCGTGGCGCTACGTGGTTCCGCATACCAGCATCACTCCTTTGCGGCCTGCGAGGATCTCAGCAGCCTACGGCACATAGATAAACTCCTTCAAATTGAAAATGGCGTGCGCGAAATCCTGCCAGATCTGCGCATCCGCAAGGATGCGGCTCTCGGCAAGTTGCCGCTCCTGCGCCAGGCTCGCCAGATACGTCGCCGCCCTGTCGCGTTCGCTCGCGGATGGCCCCCTTCCCAGCGCCTTCAGGAACATGTACTCGATCCGCGTATTCACCGAGTGCGCTTCGCCGGCGGCAAGGCGCTTTCCCCATTCCTCCGCCTGGCCGATCACGAACGGGCTGTTCAGCAAGGCGAGGGATTGCGCCGGCACATTGGTGGCATCGCGCGCTCCTCGTGTCGTCATCGGCTTGGGCATGTCGAAAACTTCGAAGAAGGGGTTCTGTTTGTCGCGCCGAATCTCCTGGTAGATGCTGCGGCGGCCGTCGCCGTCCAAGGGGCCCTTGCGCCCGCCACCCTCGATTTCACCCCGGCCGAACGCATGGTAGATTCTCACCGACGGGCCGTACATCTTACCGTCCAACCGGCCTGAAACCGCCAGCAGAGAGTCGCGGATCGCCTCGGCGTCCAGCCGCCGCACGTTGGCGTGCTGCAGAAGCCTGTTGGATGGGTCAACCTTCATTGCTTCCGCGTCAGCCTCGCTGCCCATCTGGTACGTTTGCGACGTTACCAGCAGTCGAATGATCTGCTTGATTGACCAGCCGTTCGCGCGGAAGCGTTCCGCGAGGAAATCAAGAAGTTCCGGGTGCGAAGGCTCTTCGCCGAGTTTGCCGAAGTTGTCCACGCTGCGGACGATGCCAAAGCCGAACAGGTAGTGCCAAAGCCGGTTGACCATCACGCGGGCTGTGAGCGGATTGTCCGCGTCGGCAATGTCCTCAGCCAGCCGCAGCCGCACAGTCCGGGGGTCGCTGTAAGGGTCGCCCGCAAGGGCTGAGAGGAAACCTCGTGGCGCCGTCTCTCCCGGGTTCTTGTGATTGCCGCGGATGAGTAGCGGCTGATCGGGCGAAGCTTCCTCGATCACACCGGGAGCGCGATGCGCCACGGGCACATTCTTTTCCACCGCCCGGTATTCGGCGACGAGCGGGCCCAATGTCTCGAGTTGTTCCAGAGACCGCGGCAGCAGGTCGTGGCGGATGAAATAGTCCAGAAAGACTGCCTGCCGCTCCGTGAGATTTTCATCGCGCCATGCCGTGATCGCCTCGGTGAGACGGCGGCCGATAAGGTCACCGAGCTCCTCAGGAGAATTCGGCGCAGCCCCCTCCAGCAGAGCAAGAATGGGCAGCATCGTCTCCCTAGGCTTTAATTCGCCGTCGTGGGCCACGACGCGACTGGCGCCGATGTACGAACGCCCATCATCCCGCCGGTCGACGATGCCACGGTCGCCGATGGCGAAGGCAAATCGGGTCACGTCGTCGCGCGTCGCAAACTCGATGTAGGCTGTGAATCCTTTCCAATAGGTCGTCTTCCAGCGGGCCCAACCCATCTCATCGTCGCTGGGGCTGTATCGCATGCTGTAGATGCCGCCTGCAGGGACGGCATAGTTCTCGATGATCAACTGCGCAAAGCTGAGGTCTCGGCCCAGCAAACGCAGGCTGACGTAGTCCGTGTCGATCGTGAAGCGCGGCGACTGGATCACGCCGTTATGCTTCGTAGAGAGCAGATGGGTGTAGGCTCCACCGGGATAAATGCCTTCCAAAACCGAATTCCCTTCGTAGAGAACCGAGAACTCGCCCGGCTTGGACGGCTTGGGCGAGAAACCTGTGCCATGGCCGACCCACTTGTCGAAACTCGCACCTGCTAGATCCCAGAGCGTTTTGAAGCTGCTTTGGTTGAAGGCCTCGCGCTTCCCTATCTCCTCCCGCCAGGAACGCATGAGCTTCTCCCAGCCGGCGCGAAATTCCTCGCCCCGCTTGTCACGAAGGTCAACCCAGGCCCGGAGGGGACTGCCATCCTCACAGAAGCACTGCTCGATGGCGTTACGAAGAGACCGTGGCGCTTCCGGCGTCCCCGTTCCGGCGCCGGTTCCGCCGGTGTCCGCGCGAAGAAGCGTATTGAGCGTCTGGGTCTCCCTGAGCCAGGCCTCGGCGAGATTCTGGCGGATTTGGCTCTTTAGTTCCGTCAGCTTGGCCCGGCCGGTGTTCAGGACTTGCGGTGTGTCGATGGCTCGCTGTGTGGGCCGGGCGCCGTAGAACGTGCCAAACAGAGCGTAGTAGTCCTTTTGGCTGATGGCGTCAAACTTGTGGTCGTGGCAGCGGGCGCACGAAACAGTCAACCCCTGGAATGCTTTCGTGACGACATCAATTTGATTGTCGATACATTTGACCCGGTCTTCCCACGCATCGACCGGCTGGTAGGCGTGCTCAACCATCCGGAAGTGCGCCGGCCCGATCATCGACTCGTTGATCCCCTCCTCCTTGTTGATGCGAGGCTGGGACAATAGATCACCCGCGATGTGTTCGCGCACCAACTGCGTGTAGGGAACGTCGTTGTTCAGTGCGCGGATCAGGTAGTCACGATACCGCCAGGCTTCCGGCACGGAGGGGTCGCCTTCGCTGCCGTGGGATTCGCTGTAGCGCACCAGATCCATCCAGTGGCGGGCCCAGCGCTCGCCGTATTCCGAAGATCCAAGGAATCGGCCGACCAGCTTTTCGTAGGCATCCGGCGACGAGTCCTCGACAAAAGCGCTGACCTCCTCAGGCGACGGGGGCAGCCCCCGAAGGTCGAAAGACAAGCGCCGTATCAGCGCGTGCCGGTCCGCGGGAGGGGCCGGCTGCAAGCCTTTCTTCTCGAGTTGGGCCAGGATGAAATGGTCAACTGGCTGCCGGGGCCAGTCCTTGTTGCGAACAGCGGGAGGCGCGGCCGCACGGACTGGTTGCCAGGCCCAGTGACTGCGCTTTCTTTCCTCAAGATTGAAGACGTTGGCCGGATTCTCCTGAGGCTGTGATGCGTGGCCCCAGGGAGCGCCGATCTCGACCCATTTGACCAGGTCTGCGGCTTCCGCCTCGGGCAGGCGGCCGGTCGGCGGCATGAGAACTGGGTTGCCGTGAATCCTCTGAATGAGCCTGCTTTCGTTTGGATTGCCTGGAACAACCGCGGGACCGGAATCCCCGCCCTTCAGCACGCCTTCACGGCTGTCGAGGCGAAGACCGCCGAAAAGCGACGGAGCGCCCGCACTATGGCACTGGTAGCACTTTTCCGCGAGAATTGGGCGGACACTGTTCTCGAAGAATTCTACGTCTGCTGCAATAGGCTGCTGAGCCCAAAGAACCGGGGGGATCGCCGTCAGGGCGACTAGGAGCAGATACAGGGAAACGTTCACTGGCAGCGACCGCATCACTAACTATCCTAAACACGCCACACGAAGAATACCTGAAAAAACAAAACTTGGAGCCCCATCCCTTTCAGAATGGGGCTCCATAGTCTTTCTGTGAAACGTCTCTCTACTGCGACGCGGTTCGATCGCTAGAAGATGAGCCTAATCCCGAGTTGCGTCACTCGCGCGTCACGGGAGTTTGTGGCCCAACCGAAAGTGGACCCAGTGAACTGTTCGAAGTCAGTATTGATACTGCTGTACTGCGTGTGGTTGAAGAAATTGTAGAGTTCCCCGCGAAGCTCAAGGCTCATGCGTTCCGTAAACCGGATATTCTTAGCCAGATTGACGTTCCAGTTATTTTGGCCGGGGCCACGAATGATGCCCAAACCGGCATTGCCTTTCACATCCTGACCCGGGTCGGAGAATGCCGCGGCGTCGAAAAAGCGGGTCTGGGTCCGGTCTCCACGCGGAAGGTTCGGGTCCCGTGACACGTTCGGGCGCTCCGGTTCGAAATCGCGCGCGCTGCTCTGCCCATTCCACGGGCTGATAGAGTTTCCGGACTCAAACGTCGTAATGAAACCGACAGTCCAACCGGTAAGCAGGGTTCTCGGAACCCTGGAGAGGCCGTTGCCCCACGTCGGCTGCCACAGGAAGGCTGTGACCCAGCGGTGCGGGTGAGAGAACTCGGCTTCACCACGGCCCAGGCGCCGGTTCCAATCATAGTTGAGGTAGGCTGATCCGCCTGGCAGAAACTCCGGTATGAAAAGCACGTTATCGGTGACAGTCTTTGACCACGTGTAGTGAGTCAAGAACTGCAGGCCCTTCTCGAACCGTCTTTCCAGCTTGATCGTGCCGGCGTGATAGAAGGAGTTGTAGCCGTGCCGGAGGGCGCGAACATTGCCAAAACGCCCGTTGTTGTTTGGCCGGGCATCGTTGAAGTCATCTTCTGACGTCCAGCCCGCTCGATAAGCCGGAACGTTCACATTCTCCTGGTACGGCAGCTTGGTGCCACGTGCTCCATTGTAAGAGACCGTGAGCGCCGTGCTCTGACCCAGCCCCTTCTGGATATCCAGTGTCCAACGTTGGAAGTAGGGGTCAACAGCGGATTGCTTGTCTACATAGGTCACATCCGCAATTCCTTCGAAATAGCCCGTTCCTGCTCCCGTGCTCACGGGATACGTTCCCAACAGGAAGTTGCTTTGCGCCGGGAAAATGTTGTCGAAACGGAGATGAGGCAGGTCATCATGGACGCCGAATCTAGCGTTAGTGAACTCCTCTCCGTCGTCACCGGCGGTATTTTGTGTAATGCGCGCCCGTGTTTCCTGGATGCCGGCCATGTAGAAGAGGCCATAACTTGCCCGCACGACCAAGTCGGGCTTCAGCCGGTAGGCCAGAGCCAGCCGGGGCGCGAAATTGTTCTTATCCGCCGGAATCCATTTTTGCGGCAGGTTCGAGCGGCCCGGAATCGCCAGTTGCCACCCAGGGTAGGCAAAGTCCATCGTCGCGCAGCAGAAGCGGTTCGGGGAGTTGATCGGGATCTGCAGGTCATAGCGCAGCCCGGCGGTTAACGTCAATTTAGGGCTTAACTGCCATTTATCCTCGAAGTAGAAGCCCCAGACGTCGTGCCGGGGGTCCCTAACGGGCACTTCGTCGTTCTGGAAGGCGAACGTCTGGCGCATGTAGGATGGGATGCCCAACAACATGGAGGCCAGAGGATCTCCGCCTACAGAGTCATCCACGCTGCCAGCCCTGGTGAACACCGAGTTGAATTGAACCTCTCGTTGGTAGTTGACAACCACTTCATCCTTTCTGATGAAGTTGAAACCCCACTTCATCGAGTGGTTGCCGCGGAGGTAGCTCGTGTTGTTGGTGAACTGCAGGTTCTCGTTCTCGAACGAGAACACCTCATTGTGGCCTATCGAGGGCCATTGCCTCCCGCTCAGGCTGATCCGATGGAAGCCGAAGTCGAGTTCGCTCCCGAGGTTCTCAAAGAACTTATTGCGCAAGGTGTCCGGCTCGCGCATATAGTCCTGAACCCCCTGGTCCACATTGCCTGCCGCCGGACGGCCGTAACCCATGACGAAGTCGTTCGTCAGATTTGGCGTGAACACCCGGGCGTAGCTGATGGTCAGGATGTCGGAGCGGTCTTCCACGTTCGCGAGCAACTCGGGGAACAACGCGCCGGTATTCGTATCGTTCCCGTGCGATCTCGAGTAAGCGACATAGACGTTGTCGCTGTTCGATAAGCGGTAGTCAACACGCGTGTCGTACCGCCAGTTGAAATTACCGCGAGTGCCAAAGATTCGGTGGTTGCGCAAGTCACCCGGGTTCGCGGGATTCACGTAGCCGTTGGACTCGGGAAACAACCCGGTAATGATCTCCAAGGCTTGCGAGTTAATCATTCCCGTTGTTCGCAAGTCGTTGTTGACGATCGGGTCCCGGATGCTGTTGCCGTCCTCATCAATCTTCGTTGTGAAGGGGTTATAAAGCCGCACGTTCGGGTCGTTGGGAAAACGGGCCAACAATCCGCTGAAATCTCCCTGTCGCTCCGCCGCTGTCGGGACGCGAAAAAGGCTGGAAGCCCCGCCCGTATTGTTGTCGAACCCTTCGTACCCCGCGAAGAAAAACAGTTTGTCCTTGATCACCGGCCCGCCCGCATTCCCGCCGAATTGATTCCTTCGTGAGATATTTTTTGTCTGGCCGGGCGCTGCCTGGGCCTTCGTGAAGGCATGCCAAGCATTCAAGGCTTCGTTCTGCATGTAGTTAAACAGTGTGCCGTGGAACTCATTCGTGCCGGCCTTGGTGCTTACAGCCACCGAAGAGATGTCGCGGCCCGTGGAAGCCGAGTAATTCGCCGCGTCGATCTTCACCTCCTGGACGTTTTCCATGGAGGGAGAGTACTGCGTTCCTCCCAGATAGGCGTCGTTGATGTTCACGCCGTTCATGTAGAGGCCGTTGTCGCCGCCGCCGCCCACCATGATCGGCGTGCCCCCGATGGTGTGGTGGGACCCAACAGACCAAGTCGTATTGGACGCCGCACTCCGGGGAAAGCTGCTTACGTTAGGAGCTAGCGCCGAGAACGCGGTGAAGTTCCGGCCCAGGGCCGGCAGGGCTTGCACATAGACCTGATCGACAACCTGGCCGACAACCGTCTCTTCTGTTTGGATCAGAGGCGCGGCGACCGTCACTTCAACCGTTTCGGTTACTTCGCCGACCTGCAACGTCAGATCCACGCGCACGTTGTCGCTCGTGGAAATGGCGACGATGTCAGAGACGCTCTTGCGAAAGCCGGGTTGCTCGACGGTGACTTGGTACCGTCCCGCTGTAAGGTTGGAAAACGAATAGAGGCCGCTTTCATTCGTGGCAGCCTCTGTTGTCTGATTGCGGTCCACTTCCTGCAACCGCACGGTGGCTCCGGTGACAACCGCACCGGTGGAGTCTGTGACCAGCCCGCTGATCGTGCCCCGGAGCAGGAACTGAGCGCTGGCTGCGCCAGCCCACCCGAGCAGGCACGACAGTACGACAAAGACCCATACCTTTCCCCTCATGGCGAGTCTTACCTCCTGCGAAAGAGACGTGTTTTGAATCGGTTCAACACTTATAGCATCTCTATTGAATCGTGTCAAGCCAGGCGTTTTGGCGGGCATACGGGAGTCGGCCGGCTGCAAGGGACAACACCCTGTCCCCGCAAGGCTGCCAAGACCTGCCTTTATTCTCATTACGGCTTGGAGGGCGGCCATGGTGCGCGCTCACGGTAGGCTGGCACCGACGGAACGGCCAAGGAATGAATTGAATCGCTTCAGAGGACGAAGCGATGCGTGGTGGTGAGCGAAGCCACGACGGACCGTGGGGGCACGGCCCTGATCTTCTGAGCTAGCGCCGGCCTCACCGTTGAATGCTAATCTGAAATCGTTCGCCAACGCCGTGAAGAATAGCGCCAACCGGCGACGAGGGGAAGCAAAACGGTGCGAATTGGGACGGCGAGGGTTACAGTGCTGCTGGCAGGGATCATTCTCTGCCGCGGTGAGGCCATCCCTCAAGGTGTGGTCACATCACGATATGCGCGCGAGCTTCAGCACGCCGAGAAATTGCTGTCCGTCGGGGACTTTCAGGGCGTTGTCGACACCCTACTGCCATGGCCCGGCAAAATGCCTGAGCGCCCGGAAGCCGACCACTTTCTCGGGCTCGCCTACTATCGGCTGAAGGACTTCCCAGCCGCTATCCGGCATTTGTCGGCTGCCTTGCGGAAAGAAAGCGAGGGATCCGAAGCGTGGCGGCAAACAGTCGAGGTCCTGGGTGCGGCTTACTACTTTCATAACCAATGGAAGGACGCCGTGCCCCTGTTGGAAAAGGCATCCGCCTGGCAAGCTGGAAACTCCGATCTGCTCTACAGCCTTGCGATGTCCTACTTGTTCATGCGAGACGCCGCGCGCGCCCGCGAAACGTTCGCCAAAGTTTTTGGCATCGAGGCGGACTCCCCGGAAGCCTATCTGCTGGCAGCCGACTTGATGCGCAAGGAGTCGCTGGAAAGCGACGCCGAAGCTCTAGTCATCGAAGCCCGCCAGAGGTGGCCAGAATCTTCTGGAGTCGCGCTTCGCGCGGGCGTGGCCGCGGCCGCCAGGGGTGAGCATGCACACGCCGCCGCTCTCTTCCGCGAGGAACTGGGGCGGCATCCGCGCGAGCCGGCCACTTGGCATGCTCTGGCGGAAGCGCTTGTCGCTCTCGGCCAGACGGAGGAGGCATCGGAATCGCTGAAGAGAGCCATCTGGCTTGATGCAGGCTGGGTGCCGTCTTACATTCTGCTCTCCAGGATTTATATGGACGCGGGCCGTTATGATGTCGCTGAGGATACCCTCAAGCAGGCTCTCAAAGTCGTTCCTCAAAGCTACGAAGCCAGTTTTCTACTTGGCCGCCTATATCACAAGACCGGCCGGCCCGGCCTCGCTAGGGAGACATTGGCCGCCGCCGAGCTCCTTCGCTGAAATTTGTCATCTCGAGAGGACCAGGACCTTCGTGACATTCCGCCGAAGTCGTGGCTCCACCACGCAGACTTGGCGGATGTCCCGCGGCGTCCAGAAAATTGAAGCTTCTTCAAAACAGGTGGTTTGGAACAGCCGACTCGGTGGTTGATTTGACTGTTACTCTGTGCCGGTGCGTCTGTCTTTCAAGCCCTTTCGCTTCCTGGTGATCGCTGTCCCTGGCGCGATGAGCCAAAAGCACCGCCGTCTGGCCATCAAGGCCAAGAACCTAGGTCGCCGCATGCTTGACGACGTTGCAACCCTTGTCGCGCCAGAGACGCTCTCGGCTTGGCGTCGGGAGCTGATCGCCAAGAAGTACGATGGCAGCAAGCAGCGTAGTCCGGGCAGGCCTCGAATCAGGGAGGCGATTCAGAACCTGGTCGTCGGCCTTCACCGAGCTTCTCGGTGATCTTGTAGTGGGAGATGGTTGGGCCGGCCAAATTGGTCCGATTGTATTCCGAAAAGATAGGTGTCGGTAACAACCCTTCCCACCACCTATGCATCTGGATTCGGGCTAAGTGCTTGACCGGCTGAATGTTCTCCAGTACAGGTTCCTCCAGGCCGGAGGTTCAGGCAGTGGATTGTTGGATGGGAAATTATTTTTCGACAGTTATCGCCACGCGGTGACGTGCATAGGGATGGCTTCAGCGTTCTGCCAGGCTTCGCAATATGACCAAATGAAGCACTCATCAGCGTTGGGTAAGCCAGCCCGGCCCATCTAGTTGTTGAACTGAGAGGAAATCACAAGCTACAAAAACGGTCTACAGGCTTTTAGGGTGGGCCTCTCCCCTGAGATGGTGTCCGTAGCTACACTTGCCGTTGAATGATTTGTTCTTCTCAAACGAACTTCTCTTCCTTAAACCCACACGCGGCTGGGGAAACCGGAAGCGGGCAATGCTGGAGAGACCTCAGCTCCCCGCGATAACGGCGTTCTGACCCCGGAAAACTTCTTTTCCAAATGCCCGCGTGATCTCCTAGCCAGGAGTATGATTGAGATGATGGAGGGTCCACCGAACGTCTGTTTTGAATCGATTCGCGGAGGGCGCCTCCGGCTTCTGGTTTGGCATCGAAGACGCAGGCTGAACAGCCTACTGGTCGTACTCGTTGCCGGCTGGCCCATATTGGCCGTTCTGACGGCGGCTGGACCCGCCCCCCAGACTTCAAGCGGGCCAGATCCAACGTTCGAATCTTCCGTTCTCCTCATCTTCAGAAACCACTGCCTGGTCTGCCACGGCGCGGAGTCGCCGCAGAAAGGCCTTAGCCTGCTCACGAAAGCCGCCTTGCTCAAAGGGGGCGAATCGGGCCCCGCGATCCAGCCGGGGCGCTCCGGCCGTAGCCTCTTGATGGACAAGATTGTGGGGGGACAAATGCCTCCCATGGAGCCGAAGCTTACGCCACAGCAAGTCGAGACGATTCGCCGCTGGATCGATCTGGGGGCGCCTTCGGAGAGCGACGCGGCGGAATCGGCTCCGCTTGTCAGCGAACATGACGTGCTGCCGATTTTCCAGGTGCGTTGCGTGGCCTGCCACGGAAAACGGGAGCAGATGGGCGGTCTTGATTTGCGCACGCAGGCGAGCCGTCTGAAGGGAGGCAAATCCGGGCCGGCCCTTGTGCCCGGAAAGCCCGAAGAGAGCCTGCTCATTCAAAAACTCGAAGGCGGGAACATGCCGCCGGCCGAGCTGCAGAAAAAGTACTTCGTCCGGTCTCCGACGGAAGAAGAAGTCAGAACTCTGAAAGCCTGGATTGCCGCGGGTTGCCCGACGGGATCGACGGGCGCGAGCGCCTCCGCAACGAGCAGCCCCGTCATCAGCGAAAAAGACCGCCAGCATTGGGCCTTTCGGCCGCCGCAGCGCCCCTCGGCGCCAAGGGTCAAGCAGCAACCCCTCGTGCGCAATCCTATTGACGCATTCCTGTTGCGAAAGCTGGAGGAGAAGGGCCTCAGCTATGCCGACGAAGCCTCGCCGCTCACTTTGCTGCGCCGCGTCTACCTTGACTTGACCGGCCTGCCTCCGAGTCCCGAGGATGTCGAGGCGTACTTGAGCGATCAGGCCTCCGGCCGCTACGAGCGGCTGGTGGAACGCCTGCTTGCCTCCGAAGAATACGGCGAGCGTTGGGCGCGCCACTGGCTCGATCTGGCGGGATACAAGGAGACAGAAGGATACGGAGAGAGCGCGCCGACCAGGCAATTTGCGTGGCGCTACCGGGACTACGTCATCCGCGCCCTCAACAGCGATAAGCCCTACGATCGGTTTTTGACCGAGCAGATCGCGGGCGATGAACTCGCGGACTACGCCAATGGGGAGGTCACTCCTGAGGTCGTGGAGCGCTTGGCGGCCACGGGCTTCATGCGCACCGCCGCTGATCCCACGTGGGAAGCCGAGTTTGCTCTTATTGACGAGCGGATGAACGTCGTGGGCGACCAGACGCAGATCCTCAGTTCCTCGGTGATGGGACTAACCGTCGGTTGCGCCCGTTGCCATGACCATAAATACGATCCCATCCCTCAACGTGACTACTACCGCATGACCGCGATCTTGCAGAGTTCCTACGATCCGTATCACTGGCTGCAGCCGAAGGACCGCATGCTCAAGGTCGCTACGCAAAGCGAAAAAGCGCGTGTGGAAGAGCACAATGCCCCGATCAAAAAAGAGATCGAAACTTTGGAGCAATCACTGGAGGGGAATGCGAAACCGTTCCGGGAAAAGCTCTTCGAGCAGCGGCTGGCCTCTCTGCCGGACGAACTGCAAAAAGACCTTCGCGCCCTGGTGAGCACGCCCAAGGAGCAGCGCTCGGAAGTGCAGAAATACCTGGCCGAAAGGTTTGAAGAAACCCTCGACCTCTCGCCGCGTGTTTTGGCTCGTGAATTCGAGGAATTCCGGAAGATCGCCGACCCGGTGCTGAAGCAGGTTCGGGAAAAGAGAAACGAACTCCTGCCCGAACCCCAGATTCGCGCGCTTGTTGATGATAAGGGTGAGCCCGCTACCAGCTACCTGCTGCGCCGCGGGAACCCCTTCAGCCCGGGAGAACCCGTCGATCCCGGTGTCCCGTCAGTATTGTCAGCCGTTCTGGAACCTTACAAAGTCGAGGAGCCATGGCCGGGCGCGGAGACGACCGGCCGCCGCCTTGCCCTTGCCCGCTGGCTGACGCAGCCGAACCATCCCCTCACGTCGCGGGTGATGGTGAACCAGACGTGGTTGCGGCACTTCGGCCGAGGCATTGTGGCGACGCCGGAAAATTTCGGACGAGCCGGAGATGCGCCCTCGCATCCGGAATTACTGGATTGGCTGGCCACCGAATTCGTGCAGAGCGGCTGGAGCATGAAGCACATGCATCGCCTGATGGTCACCTCCACGGCTTACAGGCAGTCGTCGCGGCGGAACGACGAGTTGGACGCTATCGATCCTGAAAATGAGCTCCTCGGAAGAATGTCGTTGCGAAGGCTGGACGCTGAGCAGATCTACGACTCCATCGTGAAGGCCTCCGGGCGCATGAATCCCGAACGTTTCGGGCCGCCTGTGAAGTTGGAGGTGCTCAAGAGCAAAGAAGTCGTGCCGGAAAAATCAGGCAACGGCTTCCGCCGGGCGATTTACCTCTTCTATCGGCCCGACGAGCCGGTCACGCTGCTGGACGCTTACGACTTTCCGGAGATGAGCCCGAATTGCCTCCTGCGGCGGCAGTCGAATGTGCCCACGCAGGCGCTGCAAATGATGAACAGCGAACAGATGTGGGAGTTTGCGCGCTATATGGCGGGACGCGTTATCGACGAAGCCGGCCCCGACCGGGACCGCCGGATAGAGCGGGTGTATTTTCGGGCCTTGGCGCGTCCGCCGACGGAGCAGGAAAAGCTAGAAGGCCGGGAGGCGCTGGACCAACTCGTACGGCATTGGCCTGAGCGGTTGAAGAAGGACAATCAAGAAGCGCCGATCGCGCAAACCGCCGACTGGTTGGCGTTGGCGGGCCTTTGTCATACCGTCATGAACTCGGCGGAGTTCATATTCGTCGATTGAGTGGGGGTTGCATGAAGGACTTCTGGACTCAAAACTCGAACCAGAGGGCGCCGGGCAGGCCGGGGCCCGGCCGAGTCTCGCGCCGGGACTTTTTCTCCTCGGTTGCCGACGGTCTTCATGGAGCCGCTCTTGCGTCGCTGCTGGGCGCTGACTTGTTTTCGGCGAATCCCGCGCTCGCAGCCGCTGATGCGCACCCGCATTACGACCTGAAACCAAAACCGCCGCACTTTGAGCCGAAGGCCAAAGCTGTCATTCAGCTCTTCATGAATGGCGGCCCCAGTCAGGTGGACTTATTTGACCCGAAGCCGGACCTCACAAGATACGCCGGCAAGACACCGAGCCGCGATCTGACCGCCGTCGTCGTCACTCCCACCGAAAATGTCGGCATTCTTCCCTCGCCGTACAAATTCACCAAGCACGGCCAGTCAGGAATGGACTTTTCGGAATTGCTGCCCTACACAGCGCCGCATGCCGACGATATCGCGATGATCCGTTCGATGTACACGGAGACGCCGAATCACGAGCCGGCGTTGTTCATGATGCACAGCGGGCGGATCATTCCGGGCCGTCCTTCGCTCGGATCGTGGGTCGCCTACGGTTTGGGGACCGAAAACCAGAACCTGCCTGCGTATATCGTGCTCGACGATCCCAAGGGCCTGCCCATCAACGGCATCCGCAACTGGCAGGCGGCTTGGCTGCCGCCGATTTACCAGGGAACCCGCTTCCGGTCCGAAGGGCCGCCCGTGCTCAACCTGCAGCCGCGGCCGGAATGGCCGGACCCGGTGCTGGAGGTCCAACGCGACCTGCTGCGCAAGCTCGACCAGGCTCATCTGGAGGCGCGCCGGAACGAACCGGATTTGAGCGCGCGCATTTCTTCTTATGAGCTGGCCGCCCGCATGCAGGTAAGCGCCAGCGATGCCCTGGATCTTTCACAGGAGAGCGAAGAGACCAAAGAGCTGTACGGCTTGAATGACGAAGTGACGCACTCGTTCGGCAAGCGGTGCCTGATGGCGCGCCGCCTCGTGGAGCGTGGAGTGCGCATGGTCCAGATCTATATCGAGCAACAGATCTGGGATAACCACGACAAACTCGACAGCGGCCTGCGTTACAGTTGCAGTAAGACCGACAAGCCGAGCGCCGCGCTTCTCAAGGATCTCAAGCAACGCGGTTTGCTCGATTCAACTTTGGTTGTATGGAGTGGCGAATTCGGGCGGCTTCCGCTAGGACAGGGGAGGTCTCCGAATCCCGACATGCTCGGACGGGATCACGGCCCCAACGGCTTCACCATCTGGATGGCCGGAGGAGGGGTGAAACGCGGCGTCGTGTACGGGGCAACGGATGATCTCGGCCATAAGGCCGTCGAGAATCCTGTCAGCGTTCACGACTTTCACGCCACTCTGTTGCATCTCTTGGGCCTGAATTTCCGCAATCTGGTGTATCACCGCCACGGTCTTGACGAACGCCTCACCGACCAGTTTCCCGCCAGAGTTGTGAAAGAGGTCGTCGCCTAGGTAGTCTCTCATTCGGGGATCGGAGTGTGACCAAAGGTCAGGCGACTCATTGCAACTCGATTGTCGTATGGTCAAGAAATTCATGCGGCACGGGAATAATAGTTGAGAAAACCGCCCAATCGCCGCCGACACCGAACCGTCGCGCCACCTGATCCCGGGCATGCATCGCCGGGAGGAAACAACAGTGAGCCTATCACTCCGTGCTGCTTAAGCTCAATGCTTTCTACGCAGACGGAGTTTACGACAGGGCACAGAACTCATGGTTGCGCTTCCGCGTTGGCTCGGAATTGCCTTGAGAGCGGGTTGCGATACGCCAGCGGCGCCAGGCGAGGGTTTCCCCCGCCACCACGAAGCCAGAGCCGCCCCG
>Ga0187893_10003516_pt1 | contig 31623 bp, 38 predicted proteins | sample MA1701074metaG_FD_139574 | JGI IMG/M metagenome (GOLD analysis project Ga0187893, IMG submission 139574) | White microbial mat communities from a basaltic lava cave in the Kipuka Kanohina Cave System on the Island of Hawaii, USA - MA170107-4 metaG ...
TCAAGCTGGCGTAGCTCAATGGCAGAGCAGCGGTTTTGTAAACCGCAGGTTGGAGGTTCAATTCCTCTCGCCAGCTCCATACAGTTGAACCTCCAACCTAGAGGTTTCAAAGGGGATGTGTCCCCTTCGTGGGGAGCGTGCAAGGGGGCGAGCCCCCTCCGCAGGAGCCGGCGAGGCAAGTTTCTGGGCCGACCCGGCGACGGTTGGATGGTTCAACTCCTCTTGCCAGCTCCAGAGTTTCAGCGTTCTGTGCATTCTTGATAGCAGAAAGGTAACGAAAAAGGTTACAGAGCCAATAGATGCCGCCGGTCTGGGCGGGTGGTGAGGAGTCGTTCATGATGGGAATTCCTTTCTGGGTTAGGTGGGGACTCTTCGAACCATGCGCGCGCTGCAACCGGCGCGGCTCTTCTGACGGAAACCAGTAATCCCGCGTCGTGATCTCCAATCCTCTCGAGCCGGATAGGTTGTCTTGGGTGTATACGTAATCCTACATATTCCCCATCCCGGCCTTTCTCAAGAATCCGATCGTCGTCTCCGGAACGAGCCATCGAACCCCTGCAACTGATTGGAACATATCTGATACCTGGCACTGAACACGATGCGTTGATCCCTTGGCATCATTTGTGCTTTATCACCTAGGGTATTCCTCAAATGAACGTGCGGACGAGGCAGCTCGTCTGCCTCGTCCGCACCGGTACGATCCAGCAATGGAGAAGAACTATGACCGATACGACCACATCCTTCGCATCGCGCATTGAATGGTGCCGACGGCAGAGCACGCAGGCGCGGGCGCCTCTGGAACGTGCAGGATGGCAAGCCGAAGTGGAGGGCCTTCGGGACGCGCTCCTCAATAAAAATCACACGTACCAGTATCAGCAGGGTCCGCCTGGTGTGTTCGAGCGGTATGCGATGGGGCTCCAGTATGGGCGCGAGGTGCTTCGCACTGCCGCGGTGCACCAACGCCCCACCCGCTAAGAACCGCTCCACACGCGGAGCCCGTGGCGACCTCGGACGATAGAACACGGGCGGCTCGCTCAATCACCGCAACCGCCACTCCGCCCGATACAGCCGCACCAGATGCTTATTCCTCGCTCCCGTGTCCCGTATGGTCGCTGATCGAATCACCCCGTCACACATTGGCACTACTAGCTGCACGGAGACCTCGTAAAAAAAAGAAAAAATTATCGGGCGTTCGGTCTGATGACAGCAGAGGTCAGGCGGCTCTAGCGCGGCGTGTCTGTTTTTGCCCCCACCCCCTCTCATCGGTTCTCAGGCCCACCGTTGTTCGCTCTGGCGAATTTGGCCGCGTCGTCGGCCTCTTACATCGCTTCAACCAGCCCGTAGACGGCCATGGTTTTCCCTGCGTTCGTATTGATTCGATCGCCTTCGCCAGCCTACCCGCTCACAGGCCTTGCGCCTTAGTTCACATCTCTCCTAAAATATGCCTCCCTGCGAGGCTTTCATGCCCTTCAGGACCTGCCTGTCCTGTTCAAACAGGTCTGGGGGTCGCTCGCTCGCCTCGGCCGCGCGAGAGTCAGACGACGCCATGATCTCCGCATGAGCAACATGTAAGGACCACAGCATGCCTGGCACCACATTGTGCACACAACCCAACCGAGGACATCACTTGATGACTTCATACGCTTGGCTCCAACGGTGGTCTGCGTGCTTTACAATGGCCCTTACCATGACCGTAGTTCTTTGGGGGTGCGCCAACGTGCCGCGCCATTATGTGCGGATGGCAGAGCCTGGAACTACGCTCACCGCGCTGACCGCCCATCCAGAAATGTACCGCGGGAAGGTGGTGCTGTTGGGAGGAACGATCATTGAAGAAGAAGAGAATGAGCAGTACCTCTGGTTGCATCTCACGAACCGGTCACTGGACCAAGATTATATACCACATCGTCCCGCCGACATGGATGGTCCCGAAGCTGGGTCCTACTGGGCAGTGGTGACAAAGCAACAATTCCCCCGCGAGTATCGGCAGTGGGCGCGATTGACGGTGGTCGGACGAGTAACGGGCACGCAGCGATTCGAGACCGAGCCGGTGCTGTCGCTCCTCTACGTGCGAGGCTGGGGATTAAGTTCAGCTCATCACGGAGTCTGGGAGAATCTTGATCCCAATTATATCCCTTCAATTTCGGGAGGCATCAAAAAGAATTAGGTGGGAATCTGCCTTAGCCCGCCGAGGCCGCTATGCCCTTCTCGATTCGTTCCTACCGTCGCTCCCCTTTGCAATGCACCGTCATGATTCCAAGGAGTCCTCTTCGAGAGCAGAGAGAAAGGAGGGGTCGAGAATGGAACTCATCTACATTGGCGTCGGCATCTTCTTGGTCTGGCTTGTCCGAACCCTACACAAGATCAGGGTCCGTGACCAGGAGGAGTCGGACAAGAAGATCGCGTTCGCCAAGTGGGCTAAAGACCAGCACGACCCACACATCGTGTCTATGGTACAGAACTTCATGAGTGAAGGGCGATTTAAGACCTGGGAAGAGGCGGCGATATATGCTGAGCAGGCCCTCAATCCACCGTCGCCGGAGTCCCGTTCAACTAGCCGCGCCAACGACACAGAAGGAACACCTTCATGACACTCGTTCGTATCTCTCCTACAATTGGCCTCCCCTGCGGGGTTCCCATGTCCTCCTCGATTCGTCCCTACCGCTGCTTCCCCGTGCTGTGCTCAGTGACCTACAACGCGGGTCCATTCCTCAAGTGGCTGACCTACGTTTTGGGTTTCGGGATGCTGTTAACACTCCTGGTGAGTAGTGGACCCGCGTGTGCGGAGTGGATGTCGATTGGTGCCAGTGACTCAGGAACGACTGTATACGCGGATCCCGCCACCATGCACCGCGACGAGGATCTGGTGAAGATGTTGGTGCTGTTCGACTTCAAGACGAAACAAACCAAGGCGGATGTCTCCTATTTGTCGGCAAAGGCACAAATGGAATATGACTGTGCCAAACAGCGCTTTGAGGGGCATACGGTCCTGTATTTTTCCGGCAATATGGGAAATGGTCAATTGCGTGATCGCAGCTCAGGCAAAGGCAAGCGACTACGAGTTTCCCCAGGTAGTCTTGACCACGACCTGTGGAAACTGGCATGCGGCAAGAAGTGATGCGCAGACTCAATCAACCTTTGACGTAGACATGGTTACGCCAAGAGCGACGACCATCCCAAACGAAAAACCATGTCCATGGCGTAAGTCGCAGTTCCCAACATGTAGGAGATCGCGGCCATTGCAGAATGGCCCCACAGCCCCCCCTCCGAAGTACTTCCTTCGGGTCTTCCACCCCACACCCTTTGCCGCTAGTCTTTCTTCTCGCAAGGCGCACGTTCGCAGGCTGAATGGCAAAGAGGCGACATCATGGGATGCACACGTTGCCGAAGTTTGATGGTGGAAGAGCAATTTTTTGATTTTGAGGGGACTCAAGGCTTCATGTGGATGAAAGGCTGGCGGTGTATGAACTGCGGTCATGCGGCGGATTCCGTGATTGAGGCGCACCACCGTTTGCACGAAGCGACCGTACGCGTGCGGTCAATCGAGGGAGTGGAGAATGAGAACGAGCACGTGTACCGTCAGACCGAAGTCGTCACACGGATTGCTGCATAACGAAGGGGTGAGGAGCATCCGTACCCACGCGAAGGAATTCCATCCGCGTACAAATTACCAGGAGCGTCTCTGCGATGGCGAGCATTCTGATCATCGATGACAATGAGCCCATCCGTGCACTCCTGCGGACCACCCTTGAAGCGGCAGGGTACGAAGTCGTGGAGGCTGCCAACGGTCGTGAGGGGCTTGAGTTGTACCGCCACAGGCCGACGGACTTGATCATCACCGACATTCTCATGCCCGAGCTGAACGGGCTGGACATGCTCCTGGAACTGACACGTGAATTCCTCCATGCCAAGGTGATCGCCATCTCAGGCGCCGGAGGGGAACAGAATGTCTTGGATCACGCGAAACTCCTCGGGGCACGGCAGACCTTCCAGAAGCCATTTAGCATGCCGCGGTTGCTGGACGCGGTGCGATACGAACTGGCACATTAGTGCGGCCTTCACTCGACTCTGTCCCTGACCCCTCCCCTGCACTGGATCACTCAGTGTTGCCAATCTAAAAGGCCGCTGGCGCAGCCCAATCTCGCCACCATAGGTGGGAACACACGCACCAACGACGGCATGACAGACCTGTTAGCATGAGTTGTCATGGTCATCGCCTGGGCCACGCTCCTCCACCTCCTAATTGCCAGCGCCACTGTCTGGGCCGACTTCACCGGCCCCGGTGTCTCCATCCTCGATGGCGACACTATCGAAGTCTTGCACAACACCCACCCAGAGCGTGTCCGCCTCAGCGGCATCGACTGCCCTGAGAAAGGCTAAGTCTTCGGCAAGCGAGTTCTGCTAGGCATCGGCTCACTCCTTCATTTCCTTTTTTGAGTCTTGGGATCATTGCCCCGTGAGATGACCCCCCCCCTCTTAATCCACCACTATGCGACTTCTTTTTGCGAACCCCAGGAAATTTTCGAGAATCGCATCTTAGGCTGATTCTGTCACCCGGTACAGCTACCCCCCATGGAACCCATTGACATGGGGTATGGGCACGCAACTGTAACCCCTGACGAGAGGGCAGTACCTGAGCAAGATAAAGACAAGGAGAAAGGACTATGCCGGAGGAAGACCCTCCAAAAACTGTAACCGTTACACCGTTACGGCCTCACACTCAGGGCCACTGGATGCAATAACCAAGAAACACTATTCCCCGCTCCCATCAAGGGTTTCATCGATCTTATCAGGGCTTTCTCGATATGGTGAAATCGATTCGATTGGTTTTTGCAAACCGTAGGTTGGAGGTTCAATTCCTCTCGCCAGCTCCAGAGTTTCAGCGTTTTGTGCATTCAGAAAAGTTAAGAGGTAACGGACCATGCCCCCGCCTCATCCGCTCACATCGGTCGGCTCTGAGTTCCTGCGTCAACGTCGGAAGCCTAGCCGCTATATCGACATGGACTTTAGACGCTTTTTGTTCTAACCTCAGGCGAAAATTACGTGTCTTCCTAGATTCGCTAACTCTCTAACCGAGGAGGCGCTCATGTACTCGATTACCAAAGTCGTCTGTGTCCTGTCGTGTGGGGTGTTGCTGTGCCTCGGGTTGTCCCAGGCGGCGCACGCCGGTCTGGCCGATGAGGCTGGAGCGAGCCGCCTCGCACAGGCCAAGGTGATCAAGGGGGATCTGGTGCGCGTCGATTATGGCGACTATATCGTCAAGGACAAGGATGGCCAGGAAGTCCGTGTGCATATGACGAATAAGACCCAGATAATGGGACAACTCAAGAAGGGTGATCGTATCGAGGTGAAGCTGGACGATAAGGATAACGCGCTATCGATTCGATCACTCCCCTGAGCAGGAAGGCCGGACCGTACGAGTCGGTCCCTCTGATGGCCGCCAAATCAGACCTGCACATTCCACTCCACCGCCGCCGATGCTGCGAGCGTGCGCCTCTCGTAGGAGGCCTAGTTGGGCAAGTGATCTGGACGCATGCGACCGTGACGCGCCTACTGATTGAGATGCGCAAGTGTGTAGCGCAACGGCTCTGCGGAGACCTTGAGCACGCCGTCGAATGGCCCGTCCATCTCGGCTATGAGGAATACGGCACCACCGACCGACAGGGCACAAACGAAGAGCACAGTGATGACCGTGGCGTTTCGCGGGGCAAACAACCCGAAGGTCGCGAATGTGATCGTGAGCCAAAATAGAAGGACCACAAGGAACGGCAGAGGGATTGACGATCCGCCGCTGGCATACAATAGCCACCTGGTTCGCAACACCGACTCGATGAGTGCCATCGCATGGGATTGCAGCGCTTGCTGGGAGTCATCACGCGGCGTGAGACCGCGAACTCGGTCCGCAATTCCCTCGGCAGTCGCAGCTGTTCCTAACGGATCCACCACGGTGGGCCGGGATGATTCCTCCGGCCAAATCATGTCGACCCGGTTCGCAATCACGTCGTGCAACGTCCCTCGAATCTCGCGGGTCTCAGACCCGTAGCGAGCAAGGAAGCGGTCGAGCGTGAGGATGTCTACGGCGGTGGTTTTCACCGTTGTGCTCATAGTATCAAAGGAGCTTTTGGCGGAGGCAGTGACGAGACCAAGAACAAGCGCGGTCATGGTGGCGATGAGGCCGGCGCCAAGCCTCACTGTGTCTCTCGACTCATTGGTGAGGTGCTGTTCTGGCAAAATGGTGCGCAACCACATTCCAAGCAGCACGCCCCCCAGCGTGCATGCAAACACGATGGTGCCGACAAGAGTGGGATTCACGGTGCGGCTTCCAACTGTTCCTTGTTGTCCAACTATACGATATTAGATGAGTTGCGAGATGGGCTTGTGGCGTGGCGACTTATTCCCGACAGTGCCTTGATCCCAGGTAAAACAATCTCGCAGACACTATCCTCACTCACAGAATTTATGTCAAGCATCGCCCACATCAAGATACTGCCATTCGCGCAAGGAGGGTAATTGTAGGAAGGTTGCGAAGCAAGGCGCAAGAGTCGAACGAGGGGATAGCTGGATAGCTATAATTCAGCTTACCTCATCGTTGAGTGCTCCATCGGAGAAACGGTACAATTTCCCTCACGATGCCCCTCCCGCTCTCCCCATTGATCCGGTTCGGAACTTCCACCTTATTCACCGCACCGCTGAAACGGCACGTCAAAAGGAGGCTTTCCGGCTCCCGGACTCGCTCCTATAGACAGGATGCTGTCTAGAGGCTCTCGCACAACTGCTTCATATGGGTCTGAAGCCGAGCGTGCGTGTCTGGTTCGCGCCACATTCTCTACCGCAAACTCTTGCCCTCTCAACCAGCGAACGACCGCCTCAGGCACTTCACTGTGTGGCTCATGTGAATACGCTTCGAGATTGTCATTTCTGCCTGTCCCAGTACTGGATCTCGTTTCTAATAGGGTTCGAATCCGCGTAATCAATCTCGACCTTGAGTACCTTGCCATTGGGCGAGAGCTCCGCCTTCGAGATACCCGTCTCCTTCCCCTGAAACCTCAGGACCGTGACCGTGTGACGACTATCGATCCGTCGGATCCCCATCGTTTGGCCCGATGGCTTGCCGTTGACCAACACAGGAACGTCATTGCCATTGAGTGGCGTCAGGACGGTCGAGACGGTGCTCCCCGGTGCAGCCAGACCGACAACGTTGTAGGTGAGTTTCCATCCGGTGCCTACCTCCTCCACTGTCATAATGAGGCGACTTCCTTGCAAGGGCTCACGCAGGATCCACGTCCCACTCCAAAGACTCTCAGCCCCCACTATGGAGCTCAGGCTGAGTAGACAAACGCCGAATGCAATGCCGGGGATACGATGGAAGGGACGAAGTGTGAAGGGCATGGGGACCTCACAGGGAGGTGTATTGTAGGAGGGGAGGGAACGAGGGCGCAAGGGCCGTGCGATTATCCACAGGCCTACCTGCCTACTGTATTAGTAATGTCATCAGAATCAGTGGCAGAACCATCCAGGTCGAACGCGTTACAACGGTCGCTCATCTGCTTTCGACTCTGGACCTGCTACCACGCTGCACCAAGACAAGACAAACCAGCCCTACCGGCAGCCATTTCAGGAGCAGTATCGATTGTTGTTTCTCATGGGCTTACGTTGTCTGAGGTTGGACTCTTTGAAATTTGTAAACCGCATGTTGAGTGGTTCAATTCCTCTCGCCAGCTCCACAAGTTCCGCTGACGATTCAACCTTTTTGCGACTTACAGCACTACTCCTCTCCCCGCTCACTTTGGCGAGTTTAAACGATTTCATGGTATTCCGCTGTATCTCTGGCCGCTCTTCGACACAATCTTCGTGTAGGGCCGCGCCCGTTTCTTGGCGACTTTATAGAACCTCTTCAAGGGTATGGGGAGTCGAGCACCCGAACACGGCGGTGAACCCTTGCATCCGTGTGTGCTGCTCCGAGAAAGAAGGCATTGCAGTCCCATGGCGGAGTTCAGTGTGTTTACGGCAGAGCGGCCTACGGTTCGGGCAGAACTTCACTCAGCGTCACCGGAGTTGCGGCAAGGAGGCCGTAGCCTTGGTAGGAAAGGTGAGTGCCGATCCCGATGGTGAGCGCAAAGAGGGCCAACAGGATATAAAAGGCTGACTGGAACGCGCTCCGGTTGGTGAACACGCCGGACATATAGAGATAAAGGGTCACGAGCACCGGCGGTAGCAAGAACATGGCGGCGACAAAGATCATCATGGTCGTCACCTCATTCAGCGTTTCTCCATTCATCCGGCTCTGGCAAGCTTGGCGAAGGCTAGTTCAATCACTTAAATAACCTAAACTCATTGCACAGAGGAGTCAACGCCAGGTTTTATGCAGAGAAACACACTGGCGCTACCTACCGAGAAGTGCGTGCGCCAAGTGAATGCCTCACCGTTCGAGAGGGATCGAAGAACCCTCGGCATGATTCCGAAGTGCGGTCGTGCTAGACCCTTGCGCCTTAGTTCACACCCCTCCTACAATACGCCTCCCTGTGAGGCCCCCCATGCCCTTCTCGATTCGTCCCGACCGGCGCTTCCTTAAGTCGCCGCTGGCCTACTTCTTAGCTGTCTGGTCACTGATAGCGCTCATGGTGCTGAGTAGTAGTCCCGTGTATGCGGAGTGGGTGGCGGTTGGTGGCAACGACCAGATTGGAATGACTACATACGCCGATCCAGGCACCATTCGCCGCAAAGGGGATCTGGTGAAGATGTGGCAATTGAACGATTTCAAGACTGTACAAACCATGGAGGGCAACTCGTTTTTGTCTACCAAGAAGCAACGGGAATTTAATTGCACCGAAGAGCGCACTCGGATTCTTGCGGCCACACAGTTCTCTGGCAATATGGGAACCGGTGAGGTGGTTTGGCGCAACGCGAATGAACAAAAGTGGGAACCAGTTGTGCCCGAAAGTATCGGTCAAACCCTGTGGGAATTTACCTGCGGTAAGAAGTGATTGTGCAGTCAACGCGGCACGGGTGAGGGTAAGGCACCTGACTTCGCACCAGTCGCCGAACTTGCTCGAACGATTGGGCGGGATCATTGAGCTGGGGCAGTGTAGCTATCCGCTTCTATTATCCATTTCGGGATGAGCCATATTTTGTCTTGACCAACGTGGAAATGACTTTTGTGATTCGCTCGGCCACATTTGGCGGAGGAGTGTCAAAGTCCACTCCGAATTCAGACTCCTTGATCCATTTCACGGTGGCGCGATCAATCAGCAACGGCTCCGGATCTCCCGGCACAAAAATTTGCAGGGCCAGAACCATCCCGACGGAGACAGGTGCATTTCCCGTAATGTAGCTCCCACTCAGCGAAAGATCTTTGATGATTCCTTCACCGGCAATCCCGTCCCTAAGGTACCGTATCGGTACCAACTTCTTGAGCCGTTGATTCTTCCGCATGGCAAACCCGGCCATTCTCTCTCCTTTCTCTATTGATCACGCATGCGCCCCAAGCACTCCTCGCATGGTTGGAACCTCCACTTTCGTTCCCTGCTTGAGTCATCTGCGCAGTGTAACAGCGCCAACGCAGGGCGGTTCTATCGTTGCGATCTCATAACTGCCAAAATTGTACTATCCTACTGAACGTTTGGACAGGTAATTGCCTCGATATTTTCAAGACTTCCTCACAGATTGGTGTTCGTTCAACTCAGCAGAGATTCTACTCGCTGGGGAACGAAGCATCATCGAACGCATCCTCCCTATATGCATTGGATGGCTTCGAGGGTGCTCTTTTTAAGTAGCGTGGCATCTCCACATCTTAACTGGGCGGCGGTCTATGCATGTTTAGATGCAGCGGGAAAACCCCTGCTCACTAACAGAGGGAGTTATCTCCAATCTAACACCCGCTGAAGCTAGCATGCACCGCAGGTGTCACCACGGGAATCAACTTCGTTGGCCTTGGTGTAAAAAACGAGGGGAAAGCCGATCCGGAAACGGTGCTGCCGGATGAACACCGCTACTCACCCATCGCGTTCTGAGTTTGCCGGGACCGAGAACCCGTACGCTGCCCTGTTGGAGACAACGGTTTCCCCTGGGTTATTCTTCAGGACCGGAGAATGGCGTCAGGCGGGGGCAGGTGATTCGAGTTTGCTGAGTCACTAGGCGCGTGAGAAGATTGTCTGATTCCGTCGATTCCTCACCGCGAAGCAAAACACTGGCTTAGCGCTCGGCTTCCGTGAGATCGCCTTCCTCTTCCAGTTCTCCAAGATCGGCTTCCGCTTTGGCCTTCAATGTTGACGGGTGCAGGCCGTATTTCTTGAGCATTTTGTAGAAGTCTGCCCGATAGCGTCCGGCAAATTGAGCCGCGCGCGAGATATTGCCGCCGGTGAGTTGCAGCACATTCTTGAGGTAGGTTTTCTCAAACTCTTCCTTGGCTTCAGTGAGTGGCTTGAGCGGCGCGTCCGGTGAGGCGCCCATAGAGGGTAAAAGGTCCGGCGTAATCATGTCTTGGCGCGTCATGACGGCAGCCTTTTCAATAATATTTTCCAACTCGCGGACATTTCCGGGCCAGAGGTGTGTAACAAGCCGATTGAGGGCGGCCGGTGTAAAGCCGCGCAAGGACTTATTCGCTCGTTTCGCACTCGAGGTCAGGAACTGTTGCGCCAACAAGGGAATATCATCTCGGCGGTCACGAAGCGGCGGGATAAACAACGGAACGACAGAGATGCGGTAATACAGATCGTTCCTAAATGACCCGTTCTTGACCGCTTCGCCCAGGTCTTTATTGGTTGCGGCGATAATCCGCACATCGATCTTCGTCGAGACTTCAGAACCCACTTCGCGGACCTCCCGTTCCTGCACAGCCCGCAGCAGTTTGACCTGCATCGAGAGCGGTATTTCACCGATTTCGTCGAGAAAGAGCGTGCCGCCGTTGGCGCTTTGAAACAGGCCTCGCTTGGCGCCATGGGCGCTGGTAAACGCGCCGCGCACGTGCCCGAAGAGTTCGGACTCGAAGAGCGTTTCGGGAATGGCGGCGCAATTGAGGGCAACAAACGGCCCTTTATTCCGTCGGCTGTTCGAATGGATGACGCGAGCGAGCACCTCTTTCCCGGTCCCAGTTTCTCCGAAAAGGAGAATGGTTGCGTCGGAGTCTGCCACCTGTACTACTTGTTGAAGTATGCGCTGCATTGCGGGACTCCGCGCGACGATATTTTCCATGCCATACAATTCATTGACGAGAGACTTGAGCCGTTGAATCTCACCTCTCATTCGTTGCGGAGAGAGCCCTTCTTCGATCTTAGCCTTGAGTTCCGTATCGTCGAACGGCTTGGTGAGATATCCGAAGGCCCCACGTTGCATGGCTTCCACGGCGTTGGGGATGCTGCCGTGGGCCGTCAAGATAATCACCGGAAGGCCTGGATGGATCCGCAACAATTCCTCCGTCACATCTAATCCGTCTTCGCTACCCAGCCTGAGGTCCGCAATGGCAAGGTCGAACCGGTCTTTCTTCGCTGCGGCAATGGCTTCACGTCCAGTGGTGCAGCCTGTGACGGCAAAGCCCATGGCCTTTAACCGCATTTTCACAAGATGCAACAACCCTTCTTCATCGTCGACTACGAGAATATGTTCTTTTTCCATGAAATTCCTTCTACGGTGTCGTTGATTCCGGCGCAGTTGAGGGCGGTGCAATCGTCGCTGGGGGGCGGATAGGACGAATCTTATCTCGCATTTCCTGGTCAATGCGCTTCAACGCCTCCAATTGACTCGTCAATTCCTCTATTTTCCTATCTTGATCCGTCAGTTGCTTTTGTAGGTATAGCACGAGGGCTGTGTCGGTCTGATTTTTTGTGGGGCCTTTCCTACCGCTGACCGATTCCATTTTCTGTTCACGCTCGGCTAAATCCCGCTGGAGGATTTCCAGGGATTGGGAATCGGCCTCCTTCATAGCCCTCAATTGCTGGATAGTCAGCTCTCTATCAAGCAAGTCTCGCACCAGCCGGTTTGAGGCCTGACCTAGGAGTGCCTGGCTTTCCGAAAGGGCTGGGGCTGCCATGACCGACTGGAGCCAGGATTGCGCAACAGGAGCGGCGTGATGCTCGATCAGTTCTATCCAAAGCTTGCTGGAAGAAGCCAGCTGGCTCTTGGGCGCAACGGCAATCACTTTTTCGAAGTACTTCGAGGCGCTATCGCGACTTTCGTAGAGCCCTAACAAGGCGCGGGTAAAGTAGACATGGTCGCAGGAGTTGCTCTCGGCACATTTCTGGACGAGCGCCTCCTGTTTTTTCGCCAACGCATGGAGGGACTTTGCCTCTCCTGCATCCACCACGAAGTAGGGCTGCGAAAATTGGGGGGCCGACGACCATGCCGCACATCCCGCTAAGAGAAATAGACATGACAAGACTCCGGAGGTGAGGCCTCCGTGTACCACATTCATGCCGTTTCTCCTTGTTTCGTGAGGCGTAAGATAAACCGTACGGTCGTTCCCTTCTTGGTTTCGCTTTCGATCCAAATCCGTCCTCCATGTGCTTCAACCACTTTTTTTGCCAGCGCCAGCCCGAGACCGCTCCCCGGTGTCCCATGTTTGGCCTTTGTGCTTCCTTGGTAGAAGCGTTCGAAAATATAGGGTAAGTCCTCGGCCTGAATACCAGGCCCGCTATCGGTCACGCTTACTTGGAGGACTCCCGCTTTCGGGTCCGGCTTCATGAATACCTTTACAATGCCTCCTTCCGAGCTGAATTTCAAGGCGTTTGAAAGCAAATTGTCGAGCACTTGTTCAATTCGAAGCGCATCCGCCTTGACCCACACACGTTGGGCAGGCGCTTCCAGCAACAGTTGCACATGCTTGGCATCGGCGAGAAGCTGAATTTTGTTGATAGACATATCTGTGACGCGTTTGAGGTCTGTTGGGACGATTCGATATTCCATCATGCCGGCGTCCATTTTGGAGAGATCCAGAATGGTGGAGATAAGGGTGATCAGTCGGCGACTGCTGTCTGCCATGATGCGCAAGGTCGTGCGTTGTTCTTGCGACAGGGGACCGGGAATTTCATCTAACAGCAAATGGGTTCCTTCCTGGATCGAGGCCATGGGCGTGCGTAGTTCATGGGAGACATGGGCGAGAAACTCCCCCTTCATATCGTCCAGCTCTTGGAGTTTTGTGCCCATCGAATTTACTGCGTCGACAAGATCCCGCAATTCACTGGGAGCTCGAATGTTCAGTGATGTGCGGAAGTCACCACGCCCGATCTGCTTGATATGGCTCTGTAATTGGCGAAGTGGGCGTAGGATCGAATAGCTGGCAAAACCGGCAAGCGTAATGCCAAATACGAGCGCGAGTAGCACCAGTTGCTCGGTCACCGCTTCGGCTTGCGCCGAGCTTTCCCGCGATCGGCTGACGCCGACGCTAATGCCCGTTTCATGAAGATCAATAAACTGTTGGAGTGTGGCGCTTATACGATCCATCAAGGCGTCTCGTCGACCTTCATAGTCCGCAGACGGAGCCGGAGGAGATGATACCCCCTTCTCCAATTCTGAGTGGAAAATCATCAGTCGTTCTTGCTGCAGGCGTTTGGCATCCTCGATTAGCTGAATGCCTTGCGGAGTGAGTTCCTGTATTTCAAGGGCCTGGAGTCCGCGGTGAAATTCGTCGACCTCTTCATCGAAATGGTGCAAGAACGTGGCATCACGTACGGCCAGAAACTTTTTTTCACTATTGAGTTGGGCATAGAGCACGGTGAGCAGGCGTTTGGCCGATTCAATCGCCGGGTAATGGCGAGTAGCCAGGTTGGTGCTCAACGCAGTCAGCTGACGTAGTTGAAACAAGGCGTACAGATTCACTCCCGCCATCACCACGATGATGACGAGGGAGGTCAGAACGATCCGCCAAAAAACAGATAATCGCACGAGCGAAGTTCTTTCTCAGCCTTGAGGAACGGGAATATCTGTAGAGGCTGTAGGTAATTCCATACACTATTTCCCCCTGTCACTCAAGGGATCTGGTTAACACACACTCCCATGCATCATCCGCCAAAAGCGACATGCCAGGAAGACGGGTGAGTGGCCTCCAATCGGAGAGTCAAAAACGCACTCTTTCCGCTAGAGGACTCGTTTCTATTTGCTAAATGGTGAGACAAATTGGCGTTGACGTCGTGACACCCCATGCAACGATGCAAAGAGATGGCCACGAAACAACAACATGGCGACGGCAAGCGGGGGTGTGAAGAGCAGCCCCAGATACCAGCTGATTGAGGAAGGGATACCCACATAGTCCAGCCAACCTCCAAGGACCGTGAATGGCAGTACGAGGATCTGGGAAAAGTCCAACCCTGCCCCCCTCCCTACTCGGCTGGAGAGAGAAAAAAACGATTGCAGTCCCGTGGGCGAGAGGACGATTGGGATCAGGATCACTGCAAAAGGAAGAAACCATTCAATCCAATTTTCAAGGACGAACTCGTATGAGGTCTTCAACACCTCGAGCGGGGAATCATGCCGAACTTGATAGATAATTTCCGGTGCCGGGTTCAGCAAGAGAAAGATGAGTAAAAAGGTGACATACGATATGAGTTGTCCATACGGGTTCGTCTGCATGCTCAGGTCGAGAGCCATGAGCGGCAGCCATAGAATGAATCCAATGCCGATGACATCCCAAAAGTAGTGACCGACGCTGCCAAAAATGTCCTGGAATGTGACCGCCCGCGCTTGGCGAATCGATTGCTCGATGAGACTGAGGGTGGCGCCGACCAGGAGTGCGTTCACTGCACCGAGTACAAAGCCTCCGATCATGCCGAGCGGCGAGGCAATCTGGGTGGCGAGGACCAGCAGGAATCCAAATCCCACCACGGCCAACATGATCATCCAGCCTCGGACAAGGGACTGTCCAGTTTTGCGTAAGGCGTTCCGATAAAGTGCGAGTGTATCGGTCAACATCTGTGACATGAAAGACAATAGTCTGAGGGAGGTTATTGGGTCAAGCCAGCGGACTTTCGCGGGAGGTTGACTTCCCTTATCCTGTGATTATGTGTATCGGGACAGTACAGATGGATACGCGCAGAGGAGTAACCCAATGGACATGAATCGGATGACGATCAAACTACAACAGGCACTCCAGACTGCGTCGTCCCATGCCGCGAGGCGGAGTCATCAGGGGATAGATGTCGAACATCTTCTGCTTGCATTCATAGAGCAGGATGGAGGTCTCGCCTCCCCTCTCCTCGAACAGGCAGGATTGTCGGTGCCCTCCGTTCGTCAGGCCGTAGAGCAGGCACTGGCGAAGCTGCCTCAAGTCCAAGGAGCCGAAGCAAGTCCAGGACAACTCCATGTGGCCTCCCGGCTCAGTCAGGTCTTGACCAAAGCCGAAGACGAACAACGAGCGTTGAAGGACGACTATCTCAGCGTCGAACACGTCATCCTCGCCATGGTCCAGGAGGGGGGCGTCTTCAAGAAACTCGGTCTGACGAAGGAACGGCTGTTGGGCGCGTTGCAACAAATACGAGGATCCCAACGCGTGACGAGCCAGGACCCGGAAGGCACCTACCAGTCGTTGGAGAAGTATGGCCGAGACCTCACCCGGCTGGCCGGGCAAGGGAAATTGGACCCCGTAATCGGACGCGATGAGGAAATTCGTCGCGTCGTACAAATTCTCTCACGACGAACCAAGAACAACCCCGTGCTCATCGGCGAACCAGGTGTCGGGAAAACCGCCATCGTCGAAGGGCTTGCCATTCGTATTGTCAAGGGCGATGTGCCTGAAGGACTGAAGAAAAAGCGCCTCATCACCCTCGACATGGGATCGCTGGTGGCCGGCGCGAAGTTTCGCGGCGAATTCGAGGAGCGATTGAAGGCGGTCCTCAAGGAGGTCCAGGCGTCAGAGGGACAAGTCTTGCTCTTTATCGACGAGCTGCACACAGTTGTGGGAGCGGGCGCGGCGGAAGGGGCCATGGATGCCGCCAATCTGCTCAAGCCCATGCTGGCCCGAGGCGAATTGCATTTGATCGGCGCGACGACACTGGATGAGTATCGGAAACACATTGAAAAAGATGCCGCGTTGGAACGGCGGTTCCAGACAGTACTGGTCGATCAGCCGACAGTGGAGGACACCATCTCCATTCTGCGCGGTCTGAAGGAGCGCTACGAGGTGCACCATGGCGTGCGCATCAAAGACGCTGCGCTGGTCGCTGCTGCGAAACTCTCTAACCGGTATATCACCGATCGCTTTCTCCCGGACAAAGCCATCGATCTGGTCGATGAGTCGGCGGCTCGCCTGCGTACAGAAATCGATAGCCTGCCGGCGGAACTTGATGAAGTTTCGCGCAAGGTGATGCAACTGGAGATCGAGCGGGAAGCCTTGCGGAAAGAACGGGATCAGGCCAGTCAAGTGCGGCTGGCGACCCTTGAGCTGGAGTTAGGCGAGAAGCAACGAGATCTGCAGGCGCTCAAAACGCGATGGGACTCTGAAAAAGCCTCAGTGTCACGGTTGCGCAAAACCCGGGAAGCGATGGAGCAAGTGAAACAGGCGATTGAGCGCGCAGAACGCGCCTACGATCTCAATCGCGTCGCGGAGTTGCGCTATGGAGAGTTGCCGCGACTTGAGCGGGAGCTGGCGTTGGAGCAACAACAGCTTGGGAAGAAGCAGGGTGAAAGTCGGTTACTCAAAGAAGAGGTCGATGAAGACGACATCGCGGCCGTCGTCAGTCGCTGGACGGGAATTCCAGTCTCCCGACTGGTCGAAGGTGAAACGGAGAAACTCTTAAAACTAGGCGATCTGCTCCATCAGCAAGTGGTCGGCCAGGATGAGGCGGTGCAGGCGGTCGCGGATGCGGTCCTCCGCGCGCGCTCCGGCATCAAAGACCCGAATCGTCCTATTGGGTCGTTTCTCTTTCTCGGCCCGACCGGAGTCGGAAAAACAGAGTTGGCCCGGGCCCTGGCCGCGACGCTCTTCGATGACGAGGCGAACCTGATTCGAATCGATATGTCCGAGTACATGGAGAAACACACGGTGGCCCGACTGATCGGAGCCCCGCCCGGCTACATCGGCTACGACGAGGGTGGACAACTGACTGAGGCTGTCCGGCGGCATCCGTTCTCCGTCATTCTGTTCGACGAGATCGAAAAGGCCCATCACGATGTCTTCAACGTGTTGCTGCAAGTATTAGACGACGGTCGGTTGACAGACTCTCAGGGCAGGACCGTCGATTTCAAAAACACGGTGTTGATCATGACGTCGAACATCGGCAGCCCACAGATTCTTGAGGCACAGCAACGGCGCGCGTCCTATGACGAGGTCTGTTCTCTCGTGATGGCAGAATTACGAGAACACTTCCGTCCAGAATTCTTGAACCGTGTCGACGAAACCGTGGTGTTCCATCCGTTGGAAACGGAGCAGCTCGCGAAGATCGTAGAGATTCAACTCGAGCGATTGCGGGCACGTTTGACAGAGCGACGAATCTCCCTGTCCGTGACGCCTGAGGCCTTACGGCATCTGGGTGAGCGGGGCTACGATCCGGTCTTCGGGGCGAGGCCTTTGAAGCGATTGATCCAGCAGGAAATCGAAACGCCGATGGCGCGTCAGTTGGTCAAGGGTGAGTTGCGCGATGGAGATACGGCGACCGTGGAGCTTAAGGACCGGCACATCATCATCGTACCGACGGTCGCAGGATAACCGCGAGCGATAATCTTAGGTTCAGGTCGAGGTTGAGCGAAGACCTGACGTTCTCAATCTCAGCCAATAACGACGGATCCTCCATTAACATCTTGGGTTGTGCCGCTGGCACGCAGCTTGTCGATTTTCCATTCGGTAGCGGATACCTGGATCACATGGCCTTTGATTGTATGGAACTCCCCTTTCGTGAAGGCCACAACATCGGGTGCCTTCATATCGATCTGTAAGATGATGGTTCCCGTGGCGGGATGTGTAAGCAGGAGACTCTTCGGAGTTTTTGTCACATCGTAGGCTCGCTTCTCATTGATCATCAGGGTGCTATCGTTGAGCTTGGCTGTCACTTTCCCATTCGCATCGAACAGCGCAAAGTTCACGAGCAGTGCGCCTGTGGCCGGTTTCAACGTCAACTGAATCTGCGGGACCCCCTCGATTTCAATCATGCCATCGGTATTGCGGTACAGATTCGAACCTACTTCCACGTCCATCAATGACCTCATTTCCCTATGATATTAAGACACATCCTTTATGATTTCTTGATTCGATCCAGAATCAATGCGACACAGCCACCGAGCAGTCCCCCTCCCAAGATCGTCGTAAGTAGCTCGACCAATTTGAGTTCCCACACGGACCCCTGCGCTTGCATGGCCTCCCGAATGCCGCCCTGCAGCATGATCACGGACAACGCCATGGTGGCGCCGATAATGAACCACCAGAGAAAGACTTTCATGGTCGACCACACAGGGAATCCTCAAAACTCCATTCGACGGTCAAGGCTACGGTATTGAATCGCTTCCGCCACATGCAGCGGTTCAATCTTATCAGAGCCCGCGAGATCGGCAATGGTTCTCGCCACACGCACTATGCGTCCATGAGCCCGAGCCGACAGTCCAAGTTTGGTCAGCGCATGCTCTAAGAGTTCTTGACCCGGCGTTTCCAAACCACAATACCGCTTCAAGAGTCGAGGCTTCAACTGAGCATTCGAGTGAATCCCGTCTTGACGATACCGGTGGCGTTGCCGATCACGTGCAGCTATGACGCGCGATCGAATCGTGTCGGACCTTTCCGGTATGGGGCCACGATCGTGTAGGTCCCGTACGGAGACAGGCGGTACCTCGATGTGAATATCGAGTCGGTCTTGGAGCGGTCCCGACAATTTGGCTCGATAGCGGCGGATCTGCTGCGGAGTGCAGACGCATTCACGCGTGCGATCGCCATAGTATCCGCAGGGACAAGGGTTCATCGCGGCTATCAGCATGAATCGCGCAGGGTAGCGCAGCGAGCCGCTGGCCCTCGTCAGGGTCACATGCCCATCTTCCAATGGTTGCCGCAACCCGTCCAGGACGGGACGTCGAAATTCCGGTGATTCGTCCAAAAACAAAACGCCATTATGCGCCAAGGATACTTCTCCCGGCCGGGGAACTGTTCCGCCTCCGATGAGTCCGGCATCGGAAATACTATGGTGCGGAGCGCGAAAGGGACGGACCGTCAGCAAGGGATGATTGGCCGGTAACTGTCCGGATACACTATGGACACGGGTCGTTTCGATCGCTTCTTCCGGTTCCATGAGGGGCAGAATTGTCGGGAGACGTTTAGCCAACATGGTCTTGCCAGATCCAGGCGGTCCCATCATCAAGAGATTATGGCCACCGGCGGCAGCAATCTCCAGGGCGCGCTTTGCATGGTCTTGTCCCTTCACATCGCCATAGTCGTCATCCTCTGCCGGACGCGTAGTAAAGAACCGGTCCCGGTCCGCTTGAGCCGGGTCCAGCAACAGCGTGCCATTGAGAAATGCCACGGCCTCGGGGAGCGTGTGGAGCGGATAGGCCGTCACACCCTGTACCACGGCCGCCTCTTGGCTGTTCTCCGCGGGCAAGAGCAGGCTGTAGTTAGGTCGGCAGGCAATCCCGATGGATAAGGCACCAGTAATCGCCTTGATGTGTCCGTCCAACGAGAGTTCACCGATACAGACGCGGCCTTGTACATTCTGGGATGGGATGACTTCTTCCGCAACAAGGATTCCGATGGCAATGGCTAGATCGAGACCGGAGCCTTCCTTCTTGATTCCCGCGGGAGCGAGATTCACGGTGATTTTTTTTGCTGGAAAATGGAAGCCGGTATTCTTGAGCGCGGAGCGGACTCGGTCGCGGCTCTCCCGTACCGTGGCATCGGGGAGACCGACGACTGAGAATTGTGGAAGCCCTCCGGCAATATCGACCTCCACATCGATCAGATGCGCATCAATACCGACGAGAGCGGCACTCAGAACTTTTGCGAGCATGGGTGACTCCAATCCAATGCGCGAGGCTGCTGAATTATAGGAAGGGTGGCGAATCGTTTCAACCGAAACAGTTGGAGACGACAGAAATTGGTTCCATATTTCCTGATGTCTTCACATCAGTCCGAACTCTAGTACCCTCTCCTGCCCTTCTGTATAATCCCTTCCTATGCCTGCATCGTCGCTCTCCCTCCGATCGACCCTGCTAGAACGTGCGTTACACATCAAGTTGCCTGGCCAAATGCCGCTGTGTTTTCTACTCAGTGGCCTCATCATGTGGGTGAGCAGTCAGATCTGGGCTCAAGTGCCTGGCCGTGGAGCCACTCCATCCGGACCAGTTGGTGCGTCGATGGCCGTCCTTGCAACGCTGCAAGATTCCGATGTGCTTCCACCTGAAGGCACTCTTGAGGCGAATCGCATCATCAAGGCCGTCATTCAATTTCAATCGGTATTTCTGAAGAGCGATGATCCGGCTGTGAAGTTATTCCTGACTCAGGCGTTGACTGGACAGGGAGGACGTAGCGCAGACGAAACTCTGTCTCGATTCCGTTCGGCCGGTTGGACGTCGGAGGTTCTTGAGGCACTCAGCGATCAGTGGGTCGCCATGACGATCGATCAGCGAGAGTGTTTGGCGCCGGGCTTCCGCGAATTCAACGTAAGTCCGGCGGATTTCGATCGGTTGATGGAACTCATTGCAAAGGCTCGCACTGCTTTCATGCAACGGGGACAGAACATCCACCAGGTGTTTGCACAACGACGGCGAGAGATGCCGGGCGGGACACCATAACTGTCACAGGGAGGACGCAATGGCAACGAAAGCCTACATTCTCATCAAGGTGAAAGCCGGGCGGACAAAAGATGTGCTGCAGGCTCTCAAGCGCCTTGTCGGCGTCGAACAGGCTCACTCCTGCTTTGGGCGACCGGATATTATTATGTTCATCACCGTGGCGGACGAACGAGCCCTCTCGGACGTGGTCATCACAAAGATTCACCAAGTCGAAGGGGTTGAGGAAACAGATACGCACATCGTCGCCGATACCTAGCAGGATGCCCAGCACTGCCTGTCGGCAATGCTGGAAGGTTTAAGCTCAGGTAAGGCGTAGGAAAAGTCTGAGCTTCACTTAGCCTTAGCCTCGACCTCAACCTTACTCGCGCAACGACGAAACGTCGACGGGTGTCCCGCCAAGTTCTGCGGAACGGTAGCAGGCGTCAGCCACCTCGACGGCGCGACATCCATCGCGCCCGGTGATAGGCGGCGGGCTGTTTGTTTCGATGGCATGGATAAAGGCTCGGAGTGTGGCAAGAATCGTCTGCTGTGGCTGAACGGCCCACTCGAGCGGAGCGGTATCACCGATGACGCCGCTCACTCGCTGATGAAACCAATCGGCGGCGATCTGCCCCTGGGTTCCTACCCACTCGGTTCTCGCAACCCTCCCCGCTACAACGCCTGCAATGTCCAGGACACATCGCAGGCCGCTCACCGTTTTAGCGTGCACGATCGCCATCGTGTCCGGCGCTGTGCTCGGTAACTGATCCAACTCGCAGCGAACGGCGACGATCTCCTGGCTGGTGAGAAAAGATACCAGGTCCAGGAGATGAATCCCGAATTCCAAGAGCGCCCCGCGCTGACCGAGTATCGGTGACCGAAGATGGGCGCTGGCCTTTGTTTCAATCCGGCTGGTGAAGGTGGCGTAACGGAGACGGCCGATCTCCGGCAGGTGATCTTTTAAAACAAGAATCGTTGAGTCGAAACGCAGGGTCTGTGCGGTCATCAGCAACAGGCCTGCCTCTTCTGCCGCCGTAACCATCGTTCGTGCTTCGCGGCCTGTCGGCGCTAACGGCTTTTCAATGAGGATCGGCTTCCTGGCCCTCACAGCCTCAAGACAGATCTCAGGACAGAGCGATGGAGGGGTCACCACGACGACGGCCTCTACCGCGGGATCGGTGATCAAGGCCCGATAGTCCCCATAGACAGGGATCTCAGCCTTTAGAAGTGAAGGCACTCCCTCCCCGATCCGCTTTCGGCAGAGAGCGGTAAGACTCACCCCTGGCAGATCATGCAGGAGATGGTGGATATACCGGCTGCCATGCCGGCCAGCGCCGATGAGGCCGATTCTAAGCGGCATAGTCGTCATGTACCATGCAAGTGGGCAAACTGTAGTCGCCCTCAACCGCAGGGTCAACTAAAACTCATACCGTGCAATCACATTGACAGCTTGACGGCCTGGTCCCTATAGTACGCGCGGGTTGCATCGCCCTGTCAGATTAGAGTCCACCCTGCAGCGCTTTAATGGAGAAGAGATTGCCGCAATGACATCGACCATCGCTCCTTTTACCTTGAATCAAATTGGCACCGGCACAGCTCGCTTTCCGAGTGGTGTCGCCATTCCCACGCTGACGGATGCCGCTGCCGATCCTTACATCCAAACACGCGTCTCGAAACATGTGCAGGTGGACTGTATTCAGTTCTGGCCTCAGGAAAAAGGACTGTATCCCGGGCTCGTCCTCTTGCATGAAGCCTGGGGGCTGACGGCGCAAATCAAGGACCTGGGTGCCAGGCTGGCGTGCGAAGGCTACGGCGTCATCATTCCGAACTTGTACGCGCGACTGGGAGGCATGGTAACGGCCAACGCGGAGGTTGCAGATGCACTCATGGATAAGCTGAATGAATCGCTTGTTCTGCAAGACATCAATTCCTGCTGTGAATTCTTGAATACGCGCGACCATATCAAGCGAAATATCCACGGCGTGGTCGGATACGGCATGGGCGGATCGTTTGCGCTCCGGTTCGCCTGTCAACGGAAGCGGCTACGAGCGGCGGTCGTCTACTACGGTCGAGTGATGCAGCCTGATACCGCGATCCAAGATCTGTTCTGCCCCATGCTCTATCACCAGGCTGGTCAAGACCAGTGGGTGTCCAGTCAGGATGTGGTCCGGTTGCGTGCTGCTGCGGCTGAATATAAAAAGCGCGTGGAGATCAAGACCTACCCCAATGCCCCCCATGCGTTTTGTAATGAACAACGCGGGGAAAACTATCGCGCCGACGCGACAGGAGAGGCATGGGAGTCCACTGCCGCGTTTCTGAAAACCTGCTTCCAAGGCACATAACCAACCATTCCAACGTATTATGCGCAGTCCCGCTTGAGGGTGTGGGCTGAAGCACGGTAGAGTAGCGCGATGTGCAGTTACACCTTCTTGATTCGACCGGCCCGCTCACGAATCGGTCTTGCCCTTATAATAGTGATCATCTTTGTGCTCGGAGTCTGGCTCGATGCCAAAGCTGACGAATCCCTTCCGAGTTCCACACCAGATTTTCCATCAATCATTCGCGCCCATTCCGATCAATTGGCCAAAGTCGAGTCCGACAAGGGCGCCATGAACCTTTTCGTGTCGGCAATCGGCCCCGCGCTCCAGATGGGCGATGTCGCCAGGATATTAGGGGCCTACCCCTTATCAGCCAAGCTCGCAAAAGAACTCCTGCTGCCGGATCTGACCGCCGCAGTGCTTCGGTTGATGGGCAGTCTGAGCGCTTGGCACCTCGCCGATACCGTCAGACAGGCTGCACGGGATCAGCAACTCTCGATGGTGACCGAGCGATTCTCCCTGTCCCCGCAAGCAAGAGCATGGCTCGACCAGCATGCAAATGCAGCCTGGCATGATTCACTGAATCAACTCTCTAATGTGGTGGCTTCTCCAGAATGGGTCAAGGGGAATCGGGGAGAATCTGCATCGCCCCTGTTGGTAACGGCCCTTGAACGAGCCGTTCGATTGGAGCTGGACGCCGTTCAGGCCAGCTACCAGGAGTGGGATCGGATACGGAATTGGAAAGATCGGGTGCGCGAACTCCGCGGGCAGGCCCGGCTATGCGGAACCTGGCAGTGGATCATACACAACCATCAGCGGCACCATCAAGAACAGAAGCTGTCTCTACTTTTTCCACCGGCAGGACATTCGCAACCCGCTCTGTTGGGACTCACGGAAACAATCGTCCTGGGGGAAAACGTGTATTTACGATGGGAAATCGATGGCCGAGTTCAAGAAGACAGTCTGCAATTCAGCAAAGAAGACCAACGCCTCGATGGGACTTTCGTAAACTCCGAAGGAGGTTGGGGATCGATTAGCGGAAAGAGAACAGCCGGCTGTGCGCCATAGCGCCATGCGAGACTCGTGGGAAAAGCGGGACGAGCGAGCCGGGGTGACATCCAGCTACCCACGTCGCGCCCTTGCGCTCACGCGTCACTGCTAAGGAGTACGGCCCGCGGCGCGAGGGAACGCGTGCCGCCAGATTCCCCAACCTAAGAGTATCCAGCCTATCAAAAACGCCAGCCCACCGATTGGGGTTACAGCCCCCATCCACCGGATGCCCGCAAGAGACACTACGTACAGACTTCCTGAAAAGAGAAGAATTCCGAGAATAAAAAACCATCCGGATTTTTCGAGGCCTTGTCCGGGATAATGGTCGATTGCCCACGAAACGATACAAAGTCCAAACGCATGATACATCAAATACCTTGTTGCAGTTTCGAAGACTTGGAGCATAGGCGCGTCCAGAATTTCCTTGAGCGCATGGGCGCCAAAGGCTCCGGCTGCAACGCCGCATCCCGCTAAAATAGCTCCAAGCACCAGGAATCGCTGAGAGGGTGACCGGCCTGTCATAGCAATAACCTCCTAATTGTAGTCTTCTGTATTTCTGTGCTTTATCCCATTGCGGTAACTTGATTTGTCGGTTGGTCTCACTCTATCGAACCAGAATAATCATCCGGTGCGTCGAGCTTGGACTCTAGCAGAGAAAACAACCCGCACACTTATGCGCGGTCCGACGATTGTAGCAGAAGCACTCATGAATAATGTGGGCTAAGTCTCGATATGCCTTTCGAATGCCCCTGCGCATTTTCCTTCGCCGACTCCCCCACAGCATGCTCGCGAGCATAACTCTTCCATAGGTTTTAAGTAAGTGAAAGAGTTAGGTATGGTCATCCGAACACCACCATTTCGGGGAGCTCCCCCACCTCTTGAGGAATAGCCCTGTATTCCTCTCCTACACTATCCTGAGTTCAACATGATAGCTCGGGGCATACAACAGACCGGGCCGAATAGTCCGAAGATTACTATTGACTGCGTGCTGGCGAGCGAAAGCACCCGGCTTCAAGCGGACGGGTGCGTGCTCGAACGCTCAGGTGATGGGCATAAACTCATCTCCCCTGATCATCTGAGAGCAGGGGATCTTGTGAAAGTCCAATTATGGTTGGAAGGCGAAGAGGCCTTTGTAGACATCCGGCTGGCAGAAGTCAAAAAAGTTCATAAGCATTGGATAGAAGTGGAAGTGATCCAGGTGAGCCAAAATGACCGGATACGGCTCAAACGATTTATCGATGCCCTTGCAGCCATGCAAGTCGAAGAACCCCCTCTCATCGACCACCTTCTCATTCGGGCCTAGGAGCCTGTCCTGGTAGAATCAACAACTCTGCAGGTCGCTCGGATCACCTCGCTCGCATGGCCTGGCAATTGATGCCGTTGAGACGGATACGTGCGAGGCGTTGGTTGTGCAAGATTTCGATGGTGTCGCGTTCGCGTGGTCGTCACTCATTTGCCTTTCGGCTTCCACTCCCGCGCCAGTTTCTGAGCCTCGGCGATCTGCTCGGGGGTCATCTGTTTGATGAGGGCATCCTTCCGCGCGGCTCCACGATCTGCTCCGCCCGCTGTCCCTAGGATGTACCACATGTAGGCCTGGACAATGTCCCGCTCCACGCCATCCCCACGCTCATACATGAGGCCAAGTCTTCTTTGCGCTAAATCATTGCCTTGCTTTGCGGACAAACGATACCAATACACAGCTTTCTTGAAGTCCTGCGGAATACTTCGCCCATAATCATAGAGGATGCCCAGGTTTACCTGGGCATCCGCATGTCCTTGAGCGGCGGCTTTCTCATACCACTGCCGAGCTTGGGCATAGTCTTTTTGTACGCCCCGGCCGTTATCATACAGCAGGCCGAGGTTGTACTGTGCCAAGGCATCTCCCTGTTCGGCCAACGGTTGCCACTCACGCAAGGCAGTCGCGTAGTCGCCGCGTTGATGGGCGTCCATGCCTGACTTGAAGTCCGCCCATACAGGCGCGCTCAGACAGATGAGCGACAGCACGATGGCCGTGGGGTGTTGGCTCCTCATGGATTCCGCTCAAGAGCTTCGTGCACGAGTCGCCTCATTTGTCGATAGGCGCAAGCCGGTGTCCGCTCTCTGTCATACACCTCCAAAACTTAAAATTCTCTCTATCTGTACCGGTAGTGTTGACGATACCCCGGTCAGGAGAGGCCTCGAAATGTCCGCCCGGCACCTGTATTTCAACTGTCTTCACGCAGGAAGCAATGGCCTGTTCGAGCTCACGCCGTTGTGTGTCTGAGGGCGCCGGGTCGAATGGCACGGTTTTAAAGGATCTTCTATCGAGTGGCGACGTCTGAGGTGACTCGATTTTTGCCTCGGCCTTGGACCCGGGCAGAAGCATCCCCGCTTCGACCAGCTCCGTCGTGGTGACCACCAATAAGATGAAGACCATGCAGCTGGATAAAGCATTCGTTGTAAGTTTCATAGGCTGAATCAATATAAAACCCTGCACCGGGAAATTGCTAGAAGGGACGAAGACAGAATGTCACGGAAACCTATCAGGGAGGCGTATTGTAGGAGGGCTATGAAGCAGGGCGCAAGAGACTGCGGCATCAACGGTTGTCTTCCCTTGCTTTGTTGCGATAGCGAAGCACAACACCCAGAAGGTCTTCCGCGCTATGCCGTTGTATGTGAGGGGAAGTTTTGGACCGACGGATGCAACGAGTGTAACGGCATTTCGCTGAACGGACGCAGCGTCACAACAACAGTTCGCTCATAGAACAGTTAAGATTTTATGGAATGCGAGTGAATCGGGAAGGTGGGTATCTGGTGCAAGCCTTAGTTTGTGGTGCCGGAGACCGGAATTGAACCGGTATGGACCTTTTGGGTCCGAGGGATTTTAAGTCCCTTGCGTCTGCCAATTTCGCCACTCCGGCAACGGGAGCCGCAGTGGCGGGACTCTAGCATCGAGGTCTAGGTCGGTCAAGGTCGGCATCGTGGCCACAAGTAGCCCGCCCCGCATGATTCACGCGCACATCTGTTGCACGCGCCGATGCCTGGCTCACGCGAGTCCCGTTCCTCGCACTTGTGCACACCACTCCGCCATTTCGTGACGAACTGTCATGATAGTGCGCCTTGGCAAGACGCTGTTGCGTCACAAGTTTGATCGCTGAGCAAGCCGATCCAACTAGACCGCTTCGATCCGCGGCTTCTCATCGTCCTTATGAATGAGAGCCTTACCGCGATCCATTGCTTCTTTCACGCCAGATTGGACCGTTCGACTCCATCGAGTCGTTTGCAATCGAGCCTTTTTCGCATAACGACCGACATTGCGCCGGGTTTCTGCTCCCGTTTGCGGCGCGAAGAGCAATCCAATCCCCGCTCCGATCACTGCCCCACCTGCCACCAACGCTGCGACCTTCGCTACCTGACGTTCCTGGCTCGACATGGTACCCCTCCTTCACATGGGTGAATAAAAATGTGATTGCCGACACCGTGTACGTACATGCTTTCTTCAGCAGTAAACGTGCCAGACCAGAAACCACAAAAATCCCCCATAATTCGGCCTAGCGCTGTTCCTACGATTAAGAGCGATTAATATTTAGTTGTGTTTTCCTCACAGGTCACAACACAGGCGTGACAGAAAACCGACAGACGAAAGTAGTAGGCCTATCAAACTGGCTCTAGTCAAGGCTTGACATCAATTTTCTGTTGGCCGTTGGCGTGCTTGCAATGGCTGAGACCCTCACCTATTATTCTCCAATACGCCACATGAGGCACAAATGACTTGGTGGTTACACGCGATCCCTTTCCCTAATGTCAGCCCGGTCTTCTTTGAGCTGGGGCCCTTGCAGTTTCGCTGGTACGGTCTGATGTATCTGATCGGACTGGCGGGCGCCTATTTCCTGATCATGCGTCGAGTGGAGTCGAGTGGTCTCTCCATGACCAAGGACCAGGTGTACAATATGGTCGTGTGGGCTGCATTCGGGGTGTTTATCGGAGGGCGACTCGGCTATACGCTCTTCTATAATTTTTCCTACTACATCCAGCATCCAGCCAGTATCGTGGCGGTCTGGGAAGGAGGTATGTCCTTCCACGGCGGCCTACTGGGCGTCATCGTCGCTTTATTTTGGTTCAGCCAACGACAAGGTATTCCCGCCTACCAGATCGCAGACTTGGCAGCTGCCGCTACACCGATCGGGCTAGGGTTCGGGCGAATCGGCAATTTTATCAATGGGGAATTGTATGGCCGAGCCACCGATGTCGACTGGTGTATGGTGTTCCCGAGCGGAGGGCCTGCTTGCCGCCATCCCTCACAGCTTTATGAGGCAGGGCTGGAAGGTGTTTTCTTATTCACTCTGTTATGGATCATCTCAAAAACCGCACCGCCACCTGGCACTCTCTTCTGGAGCTTTATCACCGGCTATGGAGTCTGTCGGATGATCGTAGAATTCTTTCGCGAACCGGATGCCCATCTTGGTTTTATCCTCGGATCTTTCTCCATGGGCCAACTCCTCTCCTTTCCCATGATTGTGGTGGGAGTTTTGATGCTCGCCATCGGCTATCAGCGGCGGGCCTTGATTCAGGCCAAATCTTAGCAGGATGCTGAAAAAGTCCGCCAGCTTCGTTCTCGGCTCATCACAATCCTCAACGTACCAATTGAGATGCTCAGAGGGCGGAATTGCTGCAGGGGTCTTTCCGTTCGCTAAGATCCATTGTACGGGCGAACGGCACCACGAAGTGCGGTCGGTACCTCCTCCGGTTCTGACTCGCCTGCGGCCTTGATTGGGAGAAGGCGCATCTCGGCGCGCCAGGGTTGGGCGGGTGAGAAGTCTGGCCATTTTGAGCATCCTGCAGTGGCATTCTCCTCTTGTCTCAGACATGCAGACCATCAAAATTCAGCGATGTCAAAATGGTTCTTCAGCGTCCTGTTAGTACGGCATCTCGTCGTCATCCAACCCAACATGGTGTCCGAGTTCATGGACCACAGTGTCACGGACCTCGTGAATGACTTCGGTTTTCGTTCTGCAGAGACGCAAGATGGGCCCTCGATAGATCGAGATATGGGCTGGCAGCTCACCGGCAGGCTGGAAGAAGGACCTCTGATCGATCGGGACACCCTGATACAGACCCAGTAGATCGTCTTCTGATTCCAATCCAAGAGCCTGGAGGATATCGGCCGAAGGCTCCTCTTCGACCATAATGGAGACCTCCTCGGCGAGTTTTGCGAAACGGGCCGGTAGTCCGACGAGCGCCTCTTTGATCCAGACATCGAACTCTTCCGGCGAGACAGTCATTGGACATCCATCTGGTCTATCTGGTTTGTCTTGTTTCTCTGGTTAGTTTCGTTCAACCAAACAAACGAGACAAACCAAACAAACAAAATAACGGCTTGCTAGACATCAATGGCGACACCTGGCCTCAAAAAGATAAATTGGAACGAGAGAGACGACAATCCTAAAGCACTCTCGACAGCTCGCGAATACATCTCCGCTTGGGACCGGTAGCGATCTGCCCTAGCTTGTGCGTCCCCGGCTGACACATCATCCGTCTTATAGTCGGCAATCCAGGTCCGCCCGTCAAGCCGGTAAATCAGGTCAATCACCCCTTCCAACATCTGTCCCTCGCCTAGGGGCATAGCGAACGGAACTTCTCTTCCGAGCACCGTCGCACGTTGCAAACTTTTGTAGGGCCCGGAGGAAAGGAACCGCGCAAAGATTGCAGTGAGATCCTCCGTGACGTCGGCCATCAACTGAGGATGATCCTGTGCCACATAACGGCGACAGGCTTGCTCGATTACAGAATCGATATCGGCACGAGGCCTGGTGAATTCCCACCGTTCGAGCACCGCATGGGTACAGACTCCGATAAGCCGAGCCAGATCGGAGTCACGCCCGCTGGCAGTACGATGAGAACCAGCCTCTGACCAGCGCCCGGTAAAGCTCGAAGGGGTCAGTTGCCTCGGCATCGCTCGACGTGTCTTCCACTCAACGTGCCTTGCCTGGCGGCGAATGAGAATGGGGCCGAGGGCCGCTCGAGGAACCATCGCGGACAGGAGTTCCTGTCTGTGACGTCTCGGTGCCGCAGCGGCGGGCGTAATGACACGAGTGAGCCGGCTTGTTCCGATGCGGATCTGGTCATCCGCTGAAGAGGCTCCTTCGTCAGCAATCGTCTTTCCGAGCAGGGAAAGAACCGTATCATGTCCAAGTTTGCTGGGCTGTCCGCCGGATAAGACCAGCAGATCGCGCGCCCTGGTCATGCCGACATACAAGAGTCGCCGTTGCTCCGCCTCTTCTCTCGCCGCCATCTTCATCTCTACAAGCACGGCTCCGAGATTCAAGCGACCTCCCATCTGTAGGCTATAACACCGGCTTGACCAATCATGATGGATGGATGGCCCCTTGCGGGGATTCTTGGACCCCTGATGCAGGCCGGGAAGAATGACCACTGGAAATTCCAGTCCCTTGGCTTTATGGATGGTCAGCACTCGGACCGCGTCCAGTGATTCTTCAGCCAGGGTACTTTCCGCCTCATCCGGTTGTTCCGATACCCTGGTCATCATGAGGTCGACGAATCCGGTCAAGGTGAGATGGGGGCGATCGGCCAGTTCTTCGGCCATCTCTCTAATCTTCCGCAGATTGGCTACGGCTTGCTCGCCATGGAGCGATGCTGCCGCCAACTCCAGGACGGGCAACCTATTAAAGATCAGATCGATGGCGTCAGGCACAGGTCGCAAGGGAGCGAGCTGATGCAGCTCGGCCAAGACCTCATAGAGCCGCCGCACCATTCCTGCCTGTGGATGGTTCCAGGTAGATAGCCGTTCCCGTTCCTGGTAGTCCAATCCCTCTCTCTCTTGGAGGTCCAGTAGATCACGGTCCATCATGCCGCCCAGGGATGAGCGCAGGATTCCGACCAGGGCAATTGTATCGTGTTGGTTATCGATGACCCGGAGGAGGTTGACCAAATCGATTACTTCCTGCCGCCGATAAAAATGTTTTTCTCCGTCCGTGATATAGGCGATGTCGTAGCGACGAAGAGCGTCTAGATAGACCTGCGTCTGGGTCAACTTTCTAAAGATCAGGGCAATGTGGCCCGGTTGGAGTGGACCCTCGCGTCGATCGCGATCCGTGACCGTCGTGCCGGGGAGAAGTTCCTCCTTGAGCCAGCGTGCCAACGCTTCCGCCTCCGCCCTGGTCGCAGCCTGCACATCGAACTCCTCGTCGTCCTCGCCCGGCGTGATGAGACGAAGCTGCGCCCCAGATACCGAAACCTCGTGTTTTCGTTGAGGTCTAGCTGTCAGCGGTTCATTCGCCGGCTGAACATGATCTGTCGGTTGGAAAAGCCGGTCGAAGACATTGTTGACGACGTCGAGCACAGCCCCGTCGCTGCGAAAGTTTGTCACCAGAGAATAGACAGCTCCTCCCCCCGTGCGAACTTTCTCTACCACTCGTTCGAAGGCTTCGATATCGGCACGGCGAAAGGCATAGATCGATTGCTTGGGATCTCCCACGATAAACAATTTGCCCGGCTCCAAGTCCACGTCATGCCATGCGGTGCGATAGCTGTTCGCCCGTTCACCGAGGTAGAGAATAATCTCGTACTGTACCGGATCGGTGTCCTGGAA
>Ga0187893_10003519_pt1 | contig 31587 bp, 25 predicted proteins | sample MA1701074metaG_FD_139574 | JGI IMG/M metagenome (GOLD analysis project Ga0187893, IMG submission 139574) | White microbial mat communities from a basaltic lava cave in the Kipuka Kanohina Cave System on the Island of Hawaii, USA - MA170107-4 metaG ...
CGAAACTCCTGGACTCGACGCGATGCTGGCAAAGTTTAATCGCGAGCACTGGCACGATGAAGATGAGGTGCGTTTCATTATTGCTGGTCACGGATTGTTTCACATCCATCCCCAAGACATGCCGGTCATGGCCATTGAAGTTGAAGCCGGGGATCTGATTCGTGTTCCCCGAGGAACATTGCATTGGTTCGACCTATGTACCGACCGGCGCATCCGGGCGATCCGCTTGTTCCAGGACAAGTCGGGGTGGACACCGTTCTATACCGAGAGCAGCATCGAGACCAAGTTTCAGCCCCGCTGCTTTGGCCAATCCAATCCTCAGCTCGAAAACACTGCCGGCCAGTCATGACCTTCCGACTCACTGATGCTGGGGTACAGTCGATTCTGCTGGATATTGAGGGCACCACTACACCCATCTCCTTCGTTTACGATGTGCTTTTTCCGTTTGCCCGCCTCCACGTCAAATCCTATTTGGAAGAGCATTTCGCCAGAGCCCAGGTGCAGGCGGATCTCGACCTTCTGCGCCAGGAGTATCGAGTAGACTTGCAGCAAACACCGCCACCTCCTGAAATAATATCGGGAACCAGAAACGACGAGATCGAGTCTTTCGTAGCTTATGTGTATTGGTTAATGGACCGCGATCGCAAATCCACTGGGCTTAAGTCGCTGCAGGGAAGAATCTGGAAGCAGGGATATAAAGACGGAGCTTTAAAGGCGGAGGTATTTCCAGATGTGCCTGCGGCGCTGGTTCGCTGGCACGCAGCCGGTATGAAGCTGGGGATCTTCTCGTCAGGAAGTGTGTTGGCACAGAAGTTACTCTTTTCACACACAAACTTCGGGGATCTATCTGCCTTCCTGGACCATTATTTCGACACGACCAGTGGAGCCAAGAATCGCGCCGACAGCTACCGAACTATTAGTGCAGCTGTGGGCGTTAAGCCAGCTTCATTCCTCTTTATTTCAGATGTAGGGGCAGAACTCGAGGCAGCCCATGAGGCCGGAATGAAAATCCTGCTTTGTATGCGACCGGGAAATCATCCGCAAGGGTCTGGTATTTCTCAGACAATCGACAGCTTCGACGAAGTATTTTGATAAACTCAGCGTTGCTAACTACAACCCGGTGGTTTAATTTTCGCTCATGCCAGATTTGGTTATACGTGGTCAGCAGGTAAGCCTACCAGACTCGGTTGGACCTGCTTCCATTCATATTGAAGCTGGAAAAGTTGCCGCTATCACTTCGTTTGACGAAACCGCGGACGACTGCGAAGTGGTGACGGCAAGTGCTGAGTCTTTAATAAGTCCCGGGCTGGTAGATACCCATGTTCACGTTAACGAGCCCGGGAGAACGGACTGGGAAGGTTTTTCCAGCGCTACGAGGGCCGCAGCTGCGGGTGGTGTGACAACTCTCGTTGATATGCCTCTTAACTCGATTCCGCCCACCACGACGTTGGAAGGATTTCAAGAGAAGCTGAAGGCCACGGTGGACCAATGTTACATTGACGTTGGATTCTGGGGAGGTGTGGTCCCTGGAAACACTCCGGAGCTGAGCAAACTGTTTTCAGCAGGCGTGGTGGGTTTTAAGTGTTTTCTGGTCCATTCAGGCGTTGATGAATTCCCAAATGTTAATGAGGCGGACCTACGTGAAGCCATGCCAGAACTGGCTCGTTTGGGCGCAACCCTGATCGTGCATGCTGAGCTACCCGAACCAATAGAACGCGCCATTGCGATAGGACTACCTACAAACTATCAAACATTCCTGGCATCCCGTCCCGCTGCCGCCGAAGATCAGGCAGTCAAACTGATGATTGATTTGAGCAGGAAATTTAGCACCTCGGTCCATATTGTTCATCACTCATCAGCTAATGCCTTGCCCGCCTTGCGCAAGGCAAAAGCCTCAGGTCTGCGGATCACTGCTGAAACTTGCCCACACTACCTTATCTTTGCCGCCGAGGAAATCCCTGAAGGAGCAACAGAGTACAAGTGTTGCCCTCCAATTCGGGACGCCGCGAATCGCGCGGCACTCTGGAAAGCGCTTGCTGATGGAACTATTGATTTGATTGTTTCCGATCACTCCCCATGTCCGCCGGATTTGAAGTTACCGGAAAAGGGTGACTTTCTAACTGCCTGGGGCGGAATTTCTTCTTTGCAGCTGCGTTTGCCAGTGGTTTGGACCGAAGCTCGCGCCCGTGGATTTTCACTCGGACAGGTTGTTGAGTGGTTGTGTGCAGCGCCCGCGCGGCTCGCCGGACTGGAGAATCTAAAGGGTCGAATCGCCGTTGGCCTGGATGCGGATTTGGTTATCTGGAACCCGGAGAAGCAGTTTCGAATTGACCCTGAGATGATTCATCACCGGCACAAGTTGACTCCGTACGCCGGCCGGTTGGTCCAGGGAGCTGTGGAACAGACTTTTCTTCGGGGCCAGAAGATTTTCGATACCGGCCAATTTTCTCCGGCTCCGCTTGGCGAACTCTTAATCATCCGCGGAGGTGCGGGTGCTCACTAACGCAGCCAGAGTTGGCCGCAGATGAACGCAGAAGAACGCAGATCAGAAAAAAACAGAGGACAGGGGGTCTTCCGGTCCCTTTCAATGTTCTGATCTGCGTTGATTTGCGTTAATCTGCGGCTTATTTAGCGGCGTTAGTCCAAGATTTCGCCGCAGACGAACGCAGCAGATCAGAACAGAAACAAGCGCCGAATCATGGACTTTACCGAATTAATCGATCTGGCCGCTGAACGCCTTGGAGGCGCGGTTCTATTCGCCAATGACGAGTTTTTTGCACCCAAAGAAAACCTTCTAAAGGCTTCAACTCCCATCTTCATTGAGGGTAAATACACGGATCTCGGCAAATGGATGGATGGCTGGGAAACGCGCAGACGCCGAACTCCTGGATTCGATTGGTGCATCATCAGGCTTGGCTTACCCGGCATCATTCGCGGCGTGGTAGTCGATACCAGCCACTTTCGGGGAAACTATCCTGAGCATTGCTCTCTGGAAGGCGGTTCCCTGGATGGTCAACCCAGTACCGCACTGTTAATCAGCGACGCGGTCCGCTGGACCGAAATCCTGCCTCAGGCAGCGTTGCAGGGTGATAAACAGAATCCATTTGCCATTAAAAGCGACCAACGTTCCACGCATCTCCGACTTAAGATCTACCCGGACGGAGGCGTGGCTCGACTAAGAGTTTTCGGTGAGGTTGTTCCCGATTGGAGTACACTTAAACGTCCGAGCAAAGAGATTGATCTCGCGGCGGTTGAGAATGGTGGCCTGGTGCTTTCGTGCAGCGACATGTTTTTCGGGCATCGCCACAACCTGATTATGCCGGGCCGAGCGATTAACATGAGCGATGGCTGGGAAACAAAGCGGCGCCGTGGCCCAGGTCACGACTGGGTGATCATCAGGCTTGGCATTCCTGGTAGGATTGAACGAGTCGAAGTGGACACATCCTACTTTAAGGGAAACTTTCCTGAAAGCTGCTCGCTCGACGCCTGTCTGGCGGTTGGGGCTTCGACTGAGAGCTTGACCGACCTGTCCACAGCCTGGAAAAGTGTTTTGCCGAGAACCAAACTACTGGCCCATACACGCCACCACTTCATAGATGATATTCTCAACGCCGGTGAGGTCTCGCACGTCAGGTTCAACATCTTTCCAGATGGAGGCGTTAGTCGCCTGCGGATTTATGGTTCATTATCGTGAATCCAGGTCTTGACCGACTAAACAGTTTGCCGGCCTTAACGGCTCACGCGGACTTTCTTAAATGCTGCGGCTCAAACCAGTGGGCGCGGCGGATGACTGAAGCAAGGCCTTTTAAGACCCTTACGGACTTGCTGGAAACTGCCGAACGCCTTTGGTGGTCATTGAAATCCGAGGATTGGCTGGAAGCATTTCGCTCGCACCCCAGGATTGGTGAGAAGAAAGCCGAGATACAGCAATCGGCAGCTGCTCAGGAATGGTCTCAACAGGAACAATCTGAGGTAGGTGATGCGACGGAGGAAACTCTACAAGCACTGGCCGATGGGAATCGCGAATACCATGAAAGGTTTGGCTTCATCTTTATTGTTTGTGCTTCGGGTAAGAGTGTAGAGGAGATGCTCTCTTTTCTCAGAACCAGACTCGGTAATGAGAAAAACGAAGAGCTAAAAATTGCTGCAGCCGAACAAGCTGCCATAACCAAACTCAGACTCGAAAAGCTTTTGACTCAATGAGCACTATATCAACTCATATTCTGGATACCTCACTCGGCCGGCCAGCCAGTGGAGTACATGTTCGGCTCGACTTGCAGAACCTGGACGAAACTTGGTCGCAGCTGGCTGAGGCCTGGACCGATGAAGATGGCCGAGTGAAGCCTTTCTTTCTGGTCGAAGCAGTTCTTAGCGCGGGTAACTATCGGCTGGTCTTTGATACTGAGGCTTATTATTCGGCAGCCCATATCGAAAGCTTCTATCCCCAGGTGACGGTTACTTTCAGGATTGAGGATTCGGCCCAGCACTATCATGTGCCTTTACTGCTTAGCCCGTTCGGCTACTCGACCTACCGGGGAAGTTAGACAAGTCAAAACTAACGTTCCAAAAGTTCCGCATACATGACAATCGATCCGACTATCAGTGAGTGGTTAAATCTCATCTTGCGCTGGATTCATGTGTTTGCCGGAATCATGTGGGTTGGCACAACCTACTATTTCACCTGGCTCGACGCTCGGCTGGGGGAAGAAGAGCAGAAAGTGGAAGCTGATGGCGGCCCGGCGCAGATTTGGATGGTGCATAGCGGCGGGTTCTATGTGGTGGAAAAACGAAAGGTGCCAGATCTGCTTTCCAGAACTTTGCACTGGTTTCGTTGGGAGGCCGGTACCACCTGGCTCAGCGGAGCCGCTCTGATGATGTTGGTGTTTTACATCGGCGGAGGCGCGCTGGTAGACCCGGACGTTTACGACCTCAGTCTCACAGCTGCAATCGGCGTTGGTGTGGTGACAGTGGTTCTGGGATGGGTCCTCTACGATTTATTGATGTTGTCACCGCTTGGTAAAAACGAAAAGCTCTTTGCGCTGATCGCCTATTTCTTGATTGTGGTGGTCTCTTACGGTTTGACCCGGATCTTCAGCGGGCGCGCTGCTTATATTCATTTAGGAGCAGTCTTGGGTACGATCATGGCGGCCAATGTCTGGTTACGAATCCTTCCTGCTCAGAAAAAGATGGTAGCGGCAATCAATCGAGGCGATAAACCGGATCAGGCTCTGGCGGCACAGGCAAAGCTGCGCTCCAAGCAGAACACCTTTATGGCTGTTCCGGTGGTCTTCATTATGATCAGCAACCACTTTCCCGGTGTGACTTATGGTGAGCGCTACGGTTGGGTGATTCTGTCAATCCTGGTTCTGTTGGGCTGGGTGGCGGCAAAATTCATCCGCCGCGCTTAGATTGATAAGAGATATAGCCGCAGATAAACGCAGAGCGACGCTGATCAGAAAACAGAAAGAACAACAACGTCCTCTGCACCCCGTTAGTGTTTGTCGGAATAAACTGTTCAACCAGCCTGCGGAGCAGGCGGCAGAATAAAGCCTGGGGTGAAGCGAAGCGGAACCCCAGGATTGCGGTATGAACTAAAGATTCAAGCCCGCGCCAGCGGGCGACAGTGGTCAATTGAGAGTTTTCTGCAAAGACATCGGCTCTCCTGCGGCTGTGTCGCCCGCTGGCGCGGGCTCGCGGTTTCTTATTCACTGCAAACCTGGGGTTCCGCTTCGCTTCACCCCAGGCTTTATTCTGCCGCCTGCTCCGCAGGCTGGTTGAACAGTTACTCCGACAGCCTTGATTGGAGTGCTAAGTGGGCACCAAACAACCAGTTCACCACCGAAAGAAAATCACTTCGCTAACGGGAAAATTGGTTCAATGTCGACGGGAACTTCACTCAACCTGTCGAGGGCAGCCTGCATCGGTGGCCGCACCGTACCATAAGTGTCCAGCAACTTTTTAGCCTTCTCGTACGACCCTTCAGCCTGCAGCGTCAGTATCTCGCCAGTCAGCTTGCGCACCGCCTCTTTGATTCTGGACCGATCGATACTAAAGGTCCCCTTTGCCTCATTAAACTTGATCGCCCCTTCACCAGTCAGGTAGTTGAACTGCACCGCCACCCCTTTGCCATGTGCGCCGGTAATACCAAAACGCACCGAACGAAAGTTGCTAGCCAGGTAGGTTATATACAAAGAGGTTTCCAACTCTTTTGCCAGCACGCCCTTGTCGATTAAATACTGCAGGGCCCAGAGCCCGGTGATGTCTGCCTTAGCCTCTTCAATCGGAGAATAGAGCTCTTTTAATTGTTGGCGCACGGTAGTCTCTTCGCCGCTCACCTTGATGTTATGTGGCCCGATCCCATGGAGCAGCTCATGCGCCAAAATATGGGTGAAAAAAGAGTTGAATGAAAGAGCCTTTTGCTCTTTCGGATCCAGGACCACTTTCGAAATCGGTATCAGGGTTTTATTGAATTTAGCCTCCTGGACATTCTTTAACATTACCCGCTTTGAACCTTTTTCCTTTACCACTTGTTCGTCATTGGGCAGATTAAAAGCCGCCGTCTGCACCCCACTGTTCCCCTCGCCGGAAGTAAAGACCTCGTTCACCACCCGAATCGGAGCAGCTGCGCCCAGTTTAGGATTTCGATACTTCGGATCCAGCGGCAAATTGTTCTCCAGCTCCTGCAAATAGCCGCTAAATTTGGCAAGCTTGGCCGTCTCGGCGTCATCACGGAGGGTTACGTAGGCTTCAAATGCGGCCTTGTAACTGAACAATTCGTCTTCATACGTTTCGTAGGGACCGATCGTGACATCGATGGGAGCGTCGAGGTCCATCCAGGCGACGTCGCTGTCATAATAATCGTTTGAAGCAAAAGCCGCGGCGCGCTTATCGAGAAAGGTTTTGAGGGTTTGGTTGGTAGTCAGGGCTGCTGCTTCCCGTAAGAGTTTTGCGGCCGGTTCGAGAAATTCTTTGTAAGCCTCGCTGTAGGGCACGGTCATTAACTTCCCGTCTGAATTGCGTCTAATAAGATAGAAAAAGCCTGTTGCCTTTTTCTTCTCGGACTCGGAAAGTGTCTCCAGCCAGGAATTGAATTCTTCCTTGCTCATGTCCTCCGGGTAATAGTTGGCGCGCACAGGTTTTTGCTCGGGTACACCTTCGATAAACGGCTCGTTGTTATCCAGTCGTGACCAGGGCCCATCGTTTATCAGAAAATAGTGGAGTCGCTGTTTTCCCAGCACGCTGTTGTCCTGGAGCAGTTTCTGGTACAAAGCCTCGTTACCGCTCCAGACCTGGCGGAGGAAGAGTGGGTCCATAAGTTTTGCAGCTGCCACAATCCTGGCGAGGGCCTGGCGATCCTTTGGTGAAAGTTTAGAGGTGTCTGCGGTTAACACTGTGGGCGAGAAGCGCTGAATTTTCTTTGCCAGCGCCAAATCACCGGTTTTGCTGTTTCGTTGACCTGAAATTGCATTTGCATTGAGTGCGACCGCCAGCGCAATCGCTACGATGGTGTTACGAGTATGTAGTTTCATCAATCACCTGAATTAATATTCAGCGGCAAAAGGCACGAAATATTGGAAATCCCACGGACGGCAGTCCGTGGAAGGTTCCGATCCTTTCTACGAAAGCGATGCCAATGACTTGAAGAATCCCACGGACGGCAGTCCGTGGATGATTCAGATCCTTTCCGTGAAGCGATGCCAATGACACTTGAGAATCCCACGGACGGCAGTCCGTGGGAGATTCAGATCCTTTCTACGAAGCGATGGCAATGACACTTGAGAATCCCACGGACGGCAGTCCGTGGAAGATTCAGATCCTTTCTACGAAGCGATGGCAATGACACTTGAGAATCCCACGGACTGCCGTCCGTGGGATTTGCGAACTCCTTTGGCGCTTTCTGTAGAAAAGATCTGAACCAATCCACGGACTGCCGTCCGTGGGATTCTCAAGGTTACACCAACGCTTTCTAGAGAACAGATCAGAGCCATCCATGTAAGCCTCGGTTTCGACTCTACCGGACACTTTGTCGGTTCTGAAGGATCTTTAAAAAAGACCCGAACCGCAGTTCGTCCACCGTCAGGCCTGATAATTCAACGGCCTCCTCCTCCTTTAAAGCACCACAATTGATGGCTCGCAAGAAATAGTTCAGCAATCCTTGTCCCGTCGCCGCATCGTCAAAAACATCACCCACCAAAGTTGCCTTGGCAGCTTTTTCAACAAAGTTCTTCAAACGTTGCGATGCCGCATCGAGACTCTCCAGAAAGAATGCGTAGATGGCTGCGTAGCGCGTCGGCAACTGTGCCGGGTGCAGGTCCCAACCCTGATAAAAGCCACCAGTCAGAGAATGTTGAATGTGATCGTAGTGCAGCTTCCAGGCTCGATGAACGACCTGGCGGTTTTCCTCGACTTGTTGGGCAGTCAAGGGAGTCCCACTTTCGGGAGGCCGATGAGGCGGCACGGGCATAATATTTGTTGCGCCATCTGACAGCCAGATTCCAGTTCCCGCAAACGATACCTTCATCATGTGCTTAGCAAAATCACATACCGGATGCATCATATGTTGATGTGCGGCCGTGATATTACAGCTAGCTGTATAATCATAGGTGCCAAAATGCGCTGCCACACAGCGACCGCTGGCTGCCACCAGGAGCCGGGGCAAATTGATTCGACCTTCACTGTCGATGATCGACTGCGTGGTTTCGATCATCATCTCCAGCTTTAATGAGCCTTCCACTAGTTTGAGTTGTCTCTCCAGGGCCTCGAATAGTTTGGCTAGTGCTGCCACCTGTTCTGGAACAGTGATTTTTGGCAGCGTGACGACGAAATTTGCGGGTAGCTTGCCGCCGCTTTCTTTGGTCAAGGTTGTGAGGAAGATATCGAGAGTCCTGATGCTGCGGGCGCGCAATTCATCATTAAATGGCTTGATGCGAATACCGATGAAAGGTGGCAAAGTACCCTGGTTCATCCCCGCAACCACTTCATTAGCGGCAGACCCCGCATGTCCGTCCTCTTCCGCATCTGGTCGATTGCCATAACCATCCTCAAAATCGATACGAAAATCCTCTACAGGCTCAGAATCCAGCTTCTCGTGCACACGTTTGAAGATTGTTTGCGCTAACCAGGCGGGTTTGTTTTTAAGCCGAAGGCGATCGGGATGGGACTCGAACTCTGTCGCCAGCGAGTGAGCTTGAGCGAGTGTCTCAGGCAAGAGTTTAGCTCCCGGCAGATCCAGAGCTTTAGCGAATTCCAGAAAGTCCGAAGCGAATTGTGCGAGTGAGCGGCGAGCCAATTCGCCCAGGCGCAGGGCCGAGTCTGACTTGAATAAATGGGCCCCGCCATAAACGGTGTGAACCGGTTGACGTTGTCCGCTGTCTCCGGGGTAACGGAGCAGGAAATTTTTGTTAGCCTCTCGAACAGATCGGCTTAGCTGATCGACAATATCCGGAGACAGAGAAGGATTAACCATCGGTGCTCTCGATTCGGAAGCAGGTAGGGACTTTATTTTACCAGCCGGAAGAATGTCAAAGCGGGGAGAGGAGACTAAGGAGCGGGAGAATTTATTGTGATTAGATCTTGAACGGCGATTACACCGTTAACTTCCCGAGCTGCCGCAACAGCTTTGTCGCGCGCAAGAGTCGTAAACACGACACCTCGCAAAGTGACATCACCTTTCTGAACACTGACGAAAATAGATTTTTTGGGTGTGGCCTCATATGACACGATCTTGGCACGAATTTCATGATAGATTCTGGCGTCCTCTGTGGCAGAGCCAATCACTTCTCCATTGGCAGCGGCCAGCGCTCGAACCGCCTGCTCGTCGAATGGCTCGTCCGGTTCAACAGCTACAACTCCGCTGACAATGATCTCGTTGATCACACGCGAAACTCCCTGGGTGTCATGCGCTATTTGTTCCGCAAGAGACTTGTCTGCGGCCGTATCGGTGGATCCACTTAATGTCACGGTACCCTGATTTGCCTGGACGCGCACACGCGAAGTGGCGCTCTTTACACTGGGATCAGAGTCAAATCTTGCCTGCACGGCCTGGGCCAGTGCAACGTCACCTTTCGTAAGATCAACCTCCGCTTTCTGACAGCCGGCAAGAATCAGGGCCACAGCGACCATTGCAATATTTGTCCAAGAAATTCTGGTCAAGGTTTAAACCCTCCTTTTCTTATTCGCTGTTAACCTGTCGCCATTTTAAGAGACTAACCGTTCATCGCTTAGCTTGGGTGGTTCTCACGTCCAAAATTCGACCACTAAACAAGTGCCGAAAGAGTTTGTCAGCCAGCGAAGAGTCAATGATTTTCAGGTAGTTGTACTGTTGCAGAGCGCAATCTCGTCTCCGTTCGACGTAGCACGTTATTCCCAGGTTGAACCGCGCGTCCGCGTTGTCGGGATCCACTTCGAGTGCTTGCTTGAATGCCTGACGAGCGGGCCCAAATTTCCTCATTGCAACGAGGGTTATTCCCTCTCCCAGGTAGGAGTCGCTTAAATCTGGTTGTAGTTGCCGGTAGTCCCTCTTTTTTAAATAGGTGAGCCCTTCGTTAAGATGAGTTAAGAATAAAGGGTTCTCTTCACTTGTGGCCTGGTTTAAACTCGCTTCAGAACTTCTGAGAACTAAAGGCTCGAATCCTGATTCGGGTTTTAGCTCCTGTGCCACCACGTTACAGCTGATGATTAACACCAACCCAAAGAGTAGAAGCTTGTTGTTCCAGAGCGTGGTCATGGCAATCCGGGGGAAGGTCGCAGCCGACCGGTCCCCCCAATCAACACGACACTAACCAAATAAAGAAGCAACCAACATGCCAGCCCAACGAAAGATCTAATCGAGCGGACATTGGGTGGGCATGGGCCAGCCCTGGTCCAAATTGTGGAATCTGAGTAATGGTATGGAAAGTAAAAGGACTTTTTGATCGGGAGGTGATTCTGGTGAGCTGGTTTTAAAACGATACGATCATGATTGCTAATGTTACATCCGTTACTACGAATCCTTTGCCTGGGCGGCTTTTCGCTTTTCAATGCGGAATTCGATTTGGACCAGCAAAGCAAGAATGATCCACGTCAAAAGGACGCTCAAAACAGCAGAGCCAATTCGACCGAGTCCAGCGGCCACGCCGATTGCCGCGGTCAGCCAGATACCAGCAGCAGTTGTCAGTCCGGTTATCTCCCGTTCCTCGCTCAACTTAAGAATCGCACCACCACCGATGAAGCCGATTCCCGTAGCCAAACCTTGAATCACACGCGATAAGTCTGCCGACGACATCCCGAATTCTAAGCAAGTGATCACAAACAGTGCTGCTCCCAGAGAGACGAGCATATGAGTTCGCAGTCCCGCGGGTTTGCCTACTCGCTCACGCTGAAACCCGACAACCGCTCCCAGTAACGCAGCAGCAAGCAGACGAATCAGAACACGAGTGAACTGCGCCTGGTCAGGCAGCCCGTCGGTAAGCTCTTTTAGGAAACTATCCACCGCAAGCCCCTCCTGTTCAGGGGACATTTTACCCATCAGATCGAAAGTCAGCTAACAATTGTCCCTCAAATTCTGGAAACTGTTTTCCAAAGTTCTCAGATTCGTTGCCGGAGCTTAACCGGTGGTGAAGGAAAAGCCTCCCTGAACAAAACCTAAACGGCCCCGCGTTGGGAAGATACCAGGGAGGTCGTTTAGCCTGCGGAGGAGGTAAGCGTAGGCTTTCCTCAAAGGCAAACCGTCGTTGATCCGCGATGACAAGAAGTAAAAGGGATTTCGAGGATGGGGAGAGAAGAGTCTCGCTCAAGCAGAAAAATGGTAGCGCATACGGGACTCGAACCCGTGATCTCTGCCTTGAGAGGGCAGCGTGTTAGCCGACTACACCAATGCGCCGTGCCAGTTAGGGATTATAGGTGCGCCAAGGTGGCAGGATCAAGTTGCCGGTCCGAGCTTTGGACCGGCGTACTTCGTTGGATTTCGTAGATTGTTCGTTTGAGAGGCAATAGAACGATCCACGAAGACACACGAAACAACACTAACACTTAACTAAAATATCCACGAAGGTTTCTTGGAAGGGCCACCCATACAGATTTTTGGCCTACCACGGTGGTGTCTTGATTTTTGATAGCTTCCCTCCCTGATTACCAGCCGAAAAGTTCGCCATGGTTGCTTCTTTTTGAGAGGCGCAAACTCCTAATGTTATACTGCACTCGATCGTCGTGTTTTGGTAGCAAATGTGTAATTCCTGAATGCCCTATGCCGAATCGCCTCTTGGGTGGCAACTCTGTCACAAGAATTCTGGCAGTTTCTCCTCTTTTCCCTCAAAGCGAAACCCCTACAGCTACTGATCGGAGCCGGCAATGAACATTGTTGTGTTGCGTGAGACACAACCTGGCGAAGCGCGTGTGGCGCTAATGCCCGAGTCGATCCGAAAACTCGTCGCTCTCAAAGCCTCAGTTAAAGTTGAGAGCGGTGCCGGCCTCGGCGCAGCCGTCACGGATGCAGATTTTGAAGAGGCGGGCGCACAACTTTCAACTGACCGGGCCAGCTTACTCGAAGCCGCCGACATTCTGGTCGCCGTTAACCGACCTCCGGCTGATGTTTTTCACAGTCTTAGACCGGGCGCCGTTGTGTTCGGGTTTCTCCGTCCGTTGGACGAACCGGCGGCTCTCGAGCCCGCAATCAAACAGCAGCTCACAACTTTTGCGGTCGAACTCATACCACGCATCACCCGGGCGCAAGCCATGGACGCACTCTCATCGATGGCAACCGTGGCAGGCTATAAAGCGGTGGTGATCGCTGCGGAGCACATACCCCGAATGTTTCCGCTGCTCATGACCGCAGCCGGTACTGTCGCGCCGGCGCGCGTGCTCGTGCTCGGGGCGGGAGTAGCTGGTCTACAAGCTATCGCGACTGCCAGACGCCTGGGCGCAGTGGTCGAAGCATATGATGTGCGCGCCGCTGCTGGAGAACAGGTGCGTTCCCTTGGAGCAACCTTTCTAGAGGTGGATCTGGGAGGATTGAAAACCGAAGATGCCGGAGGGTATGCGATCGAACTTTCGGAAGAGGCGCTCCAACGTGGCCGGGAGCTGATCGCCAAACACGCGAAAACAGCGCACGTGTAATTACCACGGCGCCGGTCCCAGGGAAAAGCGCCCCCTTGCTGGTTACGGAAGACGCAGTTGCCGGGATGAGACGGGGCTCAGTGATTATTGATCTGGCAGGCGCGACCGGTGGCAACTGCGCTTTGAGCAACCCCGATGAGACGATCGAATACAACGGGGTTCTGGTTAGCGCTCCCACAAATCTGGCGGCCACCGTGCCCGTGCACGCCAGTCAACTCTATTCTCGCAATGTGACGGCTTTCCTGAATCTCCTGATCAAAGAAGGCCAGCTTAGTATAGACATGAATGACGACGTCGTTGGGCCGTCGAGTGTTACACATCAGGGAGCAGTGACTAACCAGCGAGTGGCTTCGGCACTGGAAGGGGCAGCGGCGATCCGCCGCTGAAGGAGGATTGATGACTGGAGAAACTCTGATTGAAGCGCTGTATGTCTTCATGCTGGCAGCTTTCGTGGGCTACCAGGTCATTTCCCGTGTGCCACCGCTCTTGCATACACCGTTGATGTCTGCAACCAATGCAATCTCAGGCATATCACTGGTGGGCTCGATAGTCACTGCCGGTGCTGACTACGGCACCCTGAGCACGATTTTGGGATTTATCGCTGTCATCTGCTCGACCACAAACGTGGTCGGTGGATTTGTAATCACCGACCGCATGTTGAAGATGTTCAAGCGAAAAGCGCTAACTGCTGCGGACGAGAAGAAGTAACTAAGGGGTCATTTAACACAGGAAGGGTCAGCTGCAGATAAACGCAGATGAGCTCGGATCACACAGTTCACAAGAGAATAAGGTTTCGTTCTTCTTTTCTGATCTGCGAAAATCCGCGGTTATTTCGGCGTTAATCTGCGGCTTGGGTCTCTGGCAATCGGCACGCTTGTCACCAAGAGGGTTTGGGGGAAGCCCATTCATAGTTTGAAAGACCCCGCAAACTGATCCGTTTGATGCAATCCTACTTCATCCAAATTAGCTACCTGCTGGCTTCGATCCTTTTCATTCTTGGGTTGAAGGGCTTGAGTCACCCTGAGACCGCCAAACGCGGCATGCATTTGGCCGAGTTTGGAATGCTGATGGCCATCATCGGAACGCTACTGCATCACGAGATTGTCAGTTACACCTGGATCATTACCGGCCTGGCAATTGGTTCAGTTATTGGTCTGGGGATGGGGTTCTGGGTTCCTATGACAGCTATGCCCCAACGAACTGCGCTTTCGCATGCTTTCGGCGCGTTCGCTGCTGCCCTGGTTGGCATCTCAGAGTTCTACCGACACGCCGGTCATCTGGACAAAATAACCATGAGCGCCCTTGGCTTTGAAGTGACGCTGGGCGCTTTGACTACTACGGGCAGCCTGCTCGCTTTCTCGAAACTGCAGGGCTTGGTTCGGGGAACACCGATGACCTATCGAGGTCAGAACATATTCAATCTGGCCCTGCTGTTAGTAACTGTCAGTATCTTTATCTATCTGATTTTTGTCCCTGAATCGATGCCTCTGTTTTTCATCATGACCGGCCTGGCATTCGTCTTTGGCGTCTTGCTGGTGATGCCTATTGGCGCGGCGGATATGCCGGTGGTGATGTCGCTCCTGAATTCCTATGCGGGTCTGGCCTCAGCAGCTACCGGATTTGTCCTTTCAAACAAGGTGCTGATAATTGCCGGCACCCTTGATGGATTCTCCGGATTTATTCTTTCCATCCTTATGTGCCGGGCGATGAACCGGTCAATCACAAACGTACTGTTCGGCGCCTTTGGTAGTGTCAGCGCCGGAGCCGACGCCAGTGGAAGCCAGGGGGTGATGCGTGAAGTTGGGCTTGAGGACATTGCCGTGCAGTTAGCCTATGCCAACAAAGTGGTCTTCGTTCCAGGCTACGGGCTGGCAACTGCGCAGGCGCAGCATGCGGTACGGGAGCTGGCCACAATCCTCGAAAAACGCGGAGTCACAGTCAAGTACGCTATTCACCCGGTGGCCGGACGGATGCCTGGGCACATGAATGTGCTGCTGGCAGAGGCAAACGTTCCTTATTCGCAGCTATACGAACTTGAGCAGATCAACCCTGAATTTCCCTCAACAGACGTTGCCGTAATCATTGGCGCAAATGACGTCGTCAATCCCGATGCCCGTGACAATCCCAAGAGCCCCATTGCCGGAATGCCGATCCTTGAAGTTGACCATGCCAGATCTGTCGTAGTTCTAAAACGCGGGGCGGGAAAAGGCTTTTCCGGACTGGAAAATCCTCTCTTCTTTAAGCCCGTAACCGGAATGCTTTACGGAGACGCAAAAGAAACTTTGACCAGGATGGTAGCAGCAGTGCAGCATGCCTAACGGTTTAGAAAGCAAAACATGATTAGTCAATTTACCAAACCTAAGAAGCGCACCAGCAGATTTAACTTAGTTGGTCTGTTACTGACAGTTGTACTGGTACTGCAGGTTCCCGCGGTTCCAGCCCAGCGCAGTGCAACCAAAACCGAGAAAAGGTTTTCGCCGGCTACTCTCACACAGCGTTCCGTAAATACAATCTCCGCACCACAGCTGAGGGACTACCTGTATTTCATCGCGGCAGACGAAATGGAGGGACGCGATACGCCGTCGCGTGGCCTCGATACTGTGGCCAAGTTTCTGGCTCTGAATCTGTCCCGTTGGGGATTCAAACCGGCCGGCGACGAAGGCAGCTACTTCCAAAAGATTGCTTTGCGTCGTGAGCGGCTCGATGGTGAACGAACACGGGTGGAAGTAAATGGCCGCTTATTGACACTCGGGGAGGACTACCTTCCTGCCCTTCCGGGCCGCGCTTCCGGCCCGCTGGTGTTTGCCGGCAACGGTTGGTTAATCAAGTCCAAGAACATCGATGCCTACCGTGAAATTGATCCTAAAGGAAAGATTGCCGTGGTGTTTGGCTCCCCCAACAGCATTCCCAAGGGGCTCAGGAGGGCAGATCTGGAAGGAAAACCGGGCGAAGACTGGATGAATCCTGCTGACTACGCCAGTCAGCAGGGCGTTGCCGGAATAGTTTATGTACCGGACTTGCAGTATCTGGCCTACTGGAATCGAACTCGTCAGAGGATTACTGAGCGCGGAGGTCTGGTAGTTGAGAAGTTCCAATCACAGAACCCACCCAGGGTTCCATCGATAACGATTTCCCTCGAACTCGCAAACTCGTTATTTCAAGGCGAAAAACTCCAGGCGACACCGCTGTTTGAGAAGATTGCCAACGATGGGGAGATGCCAGCTTCATTTCAGCTGAATCCGGAGAAGAAATTTACGATCGACGTCGCACTCGAAGCGGAGACTCCCACCACGCAGAACGTAGTTGCAGTCTGGGAAGGCTCGGATCCAGTGCTAAAGAATGAATATGTTGCGCTCGGCGCTCATTACGATCACGTTGGGGTGAGTAACGCGAAACAGGGAGATCGGATCTTTAATGGCGCCGACGATGACGGTTCTGGAACCACGGCGCTGTTGGCCATGGCCGAGGCTCTGTCGCGCGCCGGCATCCGCCCAAAACGCTCGATCCTGTTTGTATGGCATGCAGGTGAAGAGAAAGGCTTGTGGGGCTCGCGTTACTTTACAGCTTATCCCACCGTGCCACTTAACAATATTGTGGCCCATATCAACCTCGATATGATTGGTCGCAGTAAACAAGCGGGTGACACGGATTCGCGCAACCGGGAACTGTCTGGGCCGAACGAAATTTACGTGATTGGCTCAAAATTGATGAGTACCGAGTTAGGCGAGTTAAGCGAGTCGGTTAACCGATCATTTTTAGGTCTGGACTACAACTATCGTTACGACGATCCAAGGGATCCGAATCGCTTTTTTTACCGCAGCGATCACTACAACTACGCGCGGAAGGGCATACCAATCATCTTCTATTTCGACGGGGTGCATGAAGACTATCACCAGCCGGGTGATTCAGCTGACAAGATCGACTATCACAAGCTGGAGAGAGTAACGCAAACGATTTACATGACACTCTGGGAAATAGCGAGCCGAGCTACGCGTCCCAAAGTGGATAAGCAGCTGCCGGCGGAGATGAGCCGTTAGTAATTTAAGGGTGAGTGTGTTTAGGCGATCTCATTTTTGAATTTGTGCTTTATAGTTGGCGACCGCTAGCGTATTTATCATTTATCATTGGTCATTTCTCATTTGTCATTTACGAAATCAATGACAAATGATAAATGACCAATGATAAATGATAAATAACGCCGGACTTGCAAGTCCGGCGAATCACCCCTTTTTCCTTCGCAGTTCCATCATCTCCCGATAAGCGTCAGAGCGTTTGATCCCCAACTTTTTAGCCGCTTGCTTCAAAGCACTGCGCGGATCTAGACCTTCGCTCTCCAGCGCGGCCACGAGCGCGCCCAGGTCCCCAGTCGACTTTGGTTCCTTACTGGCAATCACGTTTTGATCAACAATCACCACCAGTTCTCCGCGGGGCTGACTTCCCGAATTGAACTGCGACGCAAGTTCGCTCAGGGTGCCCCTTAACAGCTCCTCATGAAGCTTGGTCAACTCGCGCCCCAACGCAGCCTGGCGGTTGCCAAGAATTTCGCTCATATCCTTCAGGGTGGACTGGATGCGGTGAGGTGCTTCATAAAAGACCAATGTTGCCGAAATCTGAGCCAGTTCCTGGAGCTTTCGACGTCGAGCTTGCGCGCGTGGCGGAAGGAAACCCACAAACAGGAATTCGTCTGCGGGTAATCCTGAGACTACCAGAGCCGAAATCAGCGCGGTGGGCCCCGGAACGCTAACCACTTGGAGATCGGAGCGCACAGCCTGATTAATCAACGTGTATCCCGGATCACTGATTCCCGGCGTGCCGGCATCAGAAACAAGCGCGATGTTCATTCCCGTCTGCAAAGAGCCAATCAACTCTCGAGTCCGTTCCCGCTCGTTATGTTCATGGTAGCTGATAGTTCTGGTCTTGATGTCGTAGTGATTCAGCAGCTTGCGAGTGTGGCGAGTATCTTCGCAGGCAATCAGATCCACCTCACTGAGGACTCGAATGGCCCGCAGCGTTATGTCCTCAAGATTCCCGATTGGAGTGGAGACAACAAACAGGGTGCCCGGCATGCGGGTATTCTGGCATTGGAGCGGGAGAGAGAGGAAGCGGCGGCGAGAAGATGTTTAGTCTTCGGAAGGGCTGGGTGGGAAGAATTTATCATTGGTCATTGGTCATTTGTCATTTCTCATTGGTCGATATTGATTAGTGAGTGGTGGTTAAGATGTCCAAATGACCAATGAGAAATTATGAGAAATGACAAATAAGAAATAATAAGAAATGACAAATGAGAAATGACAAATGAGAAATGACCAATGACAAATGACCAATGACCAATGACTATGTCCAATGACCAGTGACCAATGGTCGCGCACTTGACTAACGGGTGTGTCGGATGGGCAATGACCTGCCCATCCGATGTCTGAGGTAGGTGTAGGCTACGGAATTAACCGGGCCAGGGAAGGTGTAGGCTCGGTTACCGAGGCCAGGGAACGCGCCGCATCCACTCATCGATTTCTCGATTTCGCTGTTGCCGGCGGTAGTCATCATCTCGATCTCGCCCGTATGGATCGGTTCGCGAGTATCCATAGTAGCCGTAGGTATCTTCCACCACGCGTAACTCACGTTGGATCTGCGACCAGAGCGAACCCGTCCGATTGTCGTTGTAAAAGAAACGATTAAAGCGATCGATACGATCCCCGAGCGCGAGCACTCTCTGCGCCTCGCTGGTACTGCGATTAAGGTCCCGTCCGTTACCAACCCGGCTCTTTAAATTGCCAACAGCATTTCGGAACTCCTTAGCATCAGCGTTTAATTGATCCTCAAATCTGGTTCCATTTCTCCGGCTGCGATCCAGGGCTCGATCCAACTCGCGCTGAAAGTCCTTTGCTAAACGATCAAGCCGGTGAACTGTGTCGCGCAGATAACGACCGTCGTAACGTCCATTCCGACCGTAGTCAGGATAACGTCCATAATCAGGATAGCGTCCCTGAGCAACGGCGATTGCTGGTAAGCACAAAGCGATCAACCCAGCCGCCAACAGTGAAAACTTAAAGGTCCCTCGTCTCATCGTGTAATTCTCCTATCCAATCTCCTAAAGGAACGTTCTCTTTCAAGAGCTAACCAGCAAATCGTCACGGGCACACAACACCCTTACGCACGGCAGCTCTTTTGGGGCCGTTTGCGTCCTTGTCTTTGGCCCTAATTCAATTCTTGGGCAATAGTTATGCCGAAGCGGCTGGCGGGAGAATTTTTATCATAAAGTCTGGTTCTTTTCGCAAAACCGTGACCTTGTAAGCCGATTTGGTCGGGCGGCCGACTTGCTCGAGGGTGCGAAAAGGTGCAGTAACTGCGGAAAACGTTGGGCCGATTGCGCACCACAACGTTAATTTCGGTCCACCAGAACTTCCAGATGCCTGGAAATATTTTCGGCGAGCAGGACCAGGCGGCCCATTGGACTATTGACAACCACCCAATTTGGTGCGCCCGTTTGGGATTTTAAAAGTAGGAGTTCCTGACTTTTTGAAGCAAGCCCGAGATGACGAATATTCGCGCACGCCAGACCTCCGCCGCGCACAAACCCGTCGCGAGGTGTCCGAGGCCATCCTGCTTCGACAAACAAAGTTCGCACGCCGTTTCGTAGGGTTAAGAGTCGGCCCACCATTGTTGCCTGGCCTAAACGAAAGCGGTGCTGGTCATCGGCGGCAATCTGTATGCTTGACCCGGAACGATTTGACTGGCCGGCCAACTCGCGGAAAGTGTCCAGTAACCACTCCACGGCGGTCTTTCGCAGCAGGTCGTTTGAATTCCGCAGGGCCAGATATTCGGCCAAATCTGTCCGGCCTGAGAGTCTGGCCCGGCGCTCGGCCTCGGCCAGAGCCAGGGCCCAGGCTTCATCGAGTTCACTCACGATTATTCCGCCTGAAAAATACGATAAATCGACCTCGTTATTACTACAGCAGCAGCGATGTTATCATGGCGCCCGAATCTGCTATAGGTTAGCGCAATAGGGAATTAAAAGATCACGCTACCCCCGCGCGTCAATACACACAATCAATGAAACTAAAGATCAGATTGCAGGACAAACGGGCGCTGTCACTGACCATGATAATGCTGGTTACTACCCTTCTGTTCAACATTGTCATTGAAGGTCCTCAGGCACAAACCAGGGTCAAGCTGCCACCTCCTACAAGCCGTGTGAGCGACCTTGCCGGAGTACTTGACGAGGAAGCAAAACAGCGGCTCGAAAACATTTTGGAGAATCTCGTGCGACGGAGAAAAATTGATTTCTATCTGGCTCTGGTTGAAAACACTGGCGGGCGCGATGTTTTTGATTTTTCACGACAGCTGGCGCTCGATTGGGACATCGGTGCCCGTACTACCCGGAAAAAGAGTTTGCTACTCGTGCTTTCCACAAACGACAAGACAGCCTTCACGCAGTTTAGTCGCTCGGTTCAAAGCGACTTGCCGGATGGTGTCCTGGGCGAAATGAGTCAGCGAATGCGTGGTCCAATCTCTGCGGGAAGATTTAAGGATGCTGTAAATTCGGGCGTTAACCATTTTATCGAAGCGTTGGCTCGCAAAAGTGGCCTCACTTTACGGGATTTTGAAGAGCCAGTCCTGGTTGCAAACGCCTCAAAGGTAGAGGAGGCCGCCCCTACTCCAGAACCCCAACCGACAACTCAGCCAACTCCGGAGACGGAGTCCACTCCGGTGGGAACACCTGTTTCGGATACCAGCTCAGCCGCGGTTGAAGCAGATGCAGACACTAAAGCTTTAACGAGGGACAGGCGTGTTACTGGTAACTCACCAATAGCTCGACCAAGCGTGCGCAAGTCAACTACGCCGGAAGAGGACGAGGCAGAATTAACAGAGGTGAATTTGACTCTGACCCTTCCTTTTGAGCCGCGGGTCGCCAAGCTAAAACAGTTTCTCGAAAATTATCCACGGTCAAAGTCTCGTCCGCTTGCGGAAGAATTGTTGATTAGTGCTTACGCCGCCTTGGGAGATGAAAAGCTGAAAAGTGGAGATTTGTCTGGCGGTGCCGAGCTTCTTTTTCGGGCCATTGACGAGGCGCCGGGGAATCCCTCGGACAAACTTTTTTCCGGCGTCCTCTCGCAGATACCCTTGAATCTCTATCTGCGCGGGAATAAGGAGGCGGCTTATAAAGCCGCCCGCAACATCGAGGCGAAATTTGGTGACAATGCTAAACACCTGATAGACCTTTCTGGATTCTATCTCCGTTTGGAGGACGGGGAAGAAGCCACTCGAATTGCCGCGCAGGCGATCAAGCTTGCTCCGGAAATGGCGGAAGCTCACCACAATCACGGCCTGGCTCTGCATATTTCCTTTCGCATCAATGAAGCGATGGCAGCGTACAAACGAGCGCTGGAACTCGACTCACGTTCAAAGGGCGCTCGACGCATTCTGGCTGATTTAAGTCGAGCTACTGGCCAGGCGGAACAGGCTTTGGCACTGTATCGAGAACAACTCGAGCTTGAGCCCGGCGACCGAGCGGCTCGGGCGGGGTTGGTTGTGGCGCTTCTCGAGGCAGGCAGGCGAGAAGAGGCTGCGACTGAACTCGAGGCCGCGTTGAAAGAAGATCCTAAGAACTATGGCCTGCTCACGGGCGCGGCATACTGGTTGCTCGCCCGCGGAGATATTGAGAAGGGTTCTGAGCTAGCGCAAAAAGCTGTAGAAGCCGAACCAAGATACACCTGGGCGCAAATTGCTGCAGCTCGTGCCTTCCTGGCCCAGAAGCAGCCACTCGAAGCTGAAAGGGCGCTCCGCTTCGCACGCCAGTATGGCAAGTTTCCAACTCTGGACTATGAGCTCGCCAATGCGCTTGCCTCTATGGGACTCTTCCAGGAAGCTGCGGAAACACTGAAACAAACTTTTGCAGTGAAGGATGGGAGGGTTGAGGCCCGACTCGGTGGCAGGCGCCTGACTCGAGCATCAGGATTTCTCGAGCTATTGGCAGATGAACGGCAGGCCGGCATTTTCCAGGCTTTGGCAGCAGATACCGCCAGCAATGCCGCAATATTGAAATCGTTGCTCGAATTCTACGATGTACTAAATCGTGAGACTCCTGATGAAGAAGCTATCGTGGCGGCTGCCAAGGCCTTTGCATCCGGCGATGACGCGACGCTTGCTTTTCGCCAGATCTTTGCCGCCAGCCGGCTGCTTATGAAGAACCTGGGCTTTGCGACCGCGTTTGAATTGGCCCAATCCGCTAGAAACGGTGTGGAGCGGGCGCTGGGAGTGGGCGCGGTTGAGGTTGCGGTGCAGGCCGATGAGTTTCGCGACATGCGTGCACGCGTTCTCGCTTCCGGAGGTACTCCCTACGTTGCCGAGGCCCCGCGGGACGTGCTGCTGAATATTCTCCTCGGGAAGATCGAAGACCTCTCTGGCTGGGCGTTGTTCAATCAGGACAAGACGAGTGAAGCTATTGACCATCTCAGGCGAGCTGCAAATGTTCTCCCCGAAGCGACCCCCGCCTGGCGCGCGGCTCTCTGGCATCTCGGGGCGGCTTTGGAGCAAGCTGACAAAAAGAATGAAGCATTAACGGCTTACATCAGAAGTTACGTAGCGGGCGAACCCGATCCAGTGCGCCGGCAGCTCATCGAACAGCTTTATCAAAAACAGCACGGCTCACTCGACGGTTTGGAACAAATGATAAGTGAGATTCAAGCCGGCAAGAATGTTGCGATTTCACCGGAATCAACTACTTTGTCCTCCTCAGCCGCGGCGACTGAAAGTACGGCCAGCGCTCGAGCTGCCCAGCCTCCCCCAGGGCGGATTGAGATTTTGCCTGAAGTAACCCCAAATATTTCTCGGGAACCTGAATCGTCACCACCAGCGGAGAGACCAACAGACTCGCCGCCCGCGGACCCAGAAAAGCCGTCCGCCGAAAGCACCCCGAAGCCGGAGCCAAAATCCCCTCCGCCATCGTCACCTACGGAGGCGGAAACGATAGCTGCTGCTGCGGCCCGCATCCGGGCAAACATCAAGATAAACGGTCGGGTAAGGGATGCTAGCAACAACGGTATTCCGAATGTGGTGGTGATTTTGGTTAGTCCGCGAGGGACTGTTTTGGCTGCCACTACTGATGCTCAGGGACGGTACTCGTTCAACGTTGCTCCATCACAGAGGAACTACCGGCTGGTCCCCTCGAAGGAAGGGTTTCAGTTCGATCCAGTGGACCGAACGATCGTGGCCTTTGCTGAAGACCTGAAAGATGTTGATTTCGTTGGCAGTACACCGTAGACAGGAGGCGGGAGCAGGTGATTGAGAGTAGTTTATAGCTTAGTGCCGAGGAAGCGGTTATTTATCATTGGTCATTCGTCATTTATCATTTGTCATTGGGTTGGGTAGTTTTCGTGTGGTTTCGTGGATCGTATGGTGTCTCGCGTGACGGGGTCACTTCAGTGCAAGGTCTAATTTTCCCGGACGCCCAACTATCGTTTAGTTCTTCGCAGAGTGACCAATGACAAATAACGACCAATGACAAATAACGACCAATGACAAATGATAAATGACCAATGACCAATGACCAATGACAAATAAGGCTTTTAGCCTCTCACTCCCCTCAACCTTACCCTGCACCCCCCCAAAAACGCCTCGACAGCCAACCACCCGCAAGGCTGCACCATCAAAGCCAGCGACTGCACGACAGGCCCTCTAAACTTGCGGCCGGATGTTTCCTCGGTTTTCTCGAGCTGGCTTCAAAAACACGGAGGCTCTAGGGCGCTGTTTCGATCAGGACAGTGCGGCGGTATAATTCTGAAGGCCCGAATAACCATGCGCAGAACTGAAACAATCTCCTCTAGGCTGCTCACCGTGCCGGTGCTGGCAGTGATTCTCTTAGTTTCCGCAAGTCTGAGCTGGGGACAGCAACCTGCCCCGCAACCTCCGGCCAGCCGTTACGACATAATTAACTACCGAATCGAGGCCCAACTCATTCCGGAACAGCATCTTCTGCGCGCCGGGGCCGATATCACCCTGGTACCCCTGGAGGCCACTCGCTCGCTGGTCTTTGAGCTAAATGGGTCCTTAAAAGTTGAAAGTATTGAGCTCGACGGTAAGCCGCTGACTGGTTTTGTTCAGGATGCGGTGGGGGTTGGGGCACTAGGTCCCAGCGTCCGGGTGGACCTGGGCCAGGTTGTTCCGGCCAATCAAACCCTGACTCTCCGTTTCCGCTGGAGCGGAGCCCTGGTTTCACCCGAAGGTGGGCCGCTGGCTATTAAGCGGCTGGCCTACGTCGGCACTGAGGGCTCTTATCTGATGTATGCAGCGCGCTGGTTTCCTTTCCACGACTATGCAGCCGATAGGGCCACCTCAGACATCACGCTTATTGTGCCCAAGGGCTTGCAGGTAGCCGGAACCAGCGATGACCCAGTGGTGGCTCAACCATCGGTGGCGGAGGGGGCCAATCGGTTTCGCTTTGTTCATCGCCAGCCGGTTTTGCCCGGTAACTTTGTTGCCGGCCAGTACGTCAACAACAACTTACGGTTCGGGACTTATGAGATCCAGTTTTATGCCAAGCCTGGCAGCGAGAATCGGATAGCCAGTTACGCGGAATTAATGGGGAGGGTACTCGAGTTTCATACGAAACAGTACGGCGCTCCCGGTTTCGGCAATCGTTTGGTGGTGGCTCAGATCGATGACGATAGTCTCGATGCTTATTCCGGCCCCGGGATCTTGTTTCTTGCGTCAAAGCTTTTCGACTCGTCGCGTCCAATCCCGGAGGAAAGGCTCCAGCGCGAAGTAGCCTATCAGTGGTGGGGGCAGACCGTTGGTCTCAAGTCGTTCGATGACGCCTGGTTATCGCAGGGTTTGGCTGAATGGAGTGCTTTCGCTTTTCGCGAAGCCAAACTCACAGGTGGGGCCCTGGATGCGGTACAGCGGGAACAACAGGAGCGGGCCTTGACCTTTGAGCAGACAGCTTCGATTGCCCGCGCCCCGAGCGCTCTGGATGATCAGTCGGCTGCGTACCACTCGATCGTCTTCTACAAAGGATCAATGGTCTATCGAATGCTGCGCGAGACGATTGGCAAAGAGCAGTTTGATCGCCTACTGCGTGCCTATCTGGAACAGTTTCGAAATAAGAATGCAGCCATAGACGATTTCGAAAAGCTCACCTCTCAAATCGCCGGTCGAAACATGCGCTACTTCTTTGCGCAATGGGTAGAGGGTACTGGCGTCCCAGAATTTACGGTTGACTACCAGATTATTCGCACGCGAGCGGGCAAGTTCCGCACACGCGGTACTGTTAAGCAGAGCGTGGAAAGCTTGCGGATGCCAGTGGAATTGATGTTGCGCACTGAAGGCGATAACCAAACAAAGGAAGTAAGGCTTGACGGGGCCAGTGAGGATTTTGATTTCGAGTCGAATGGGCAGCCAATCGAAGTTGTCGTTGACCCCAACAACAAGATTCTGCGGATGTCCGAGGATCTTAAAGTATCAATTATTGCGCGCCGGGGAATTGAGCAGATGAAGGATGGTCTATATGCCGAAGCGCAACAGCAGTTTGAAGCTGCCCTCAAGCTTGATCGCTCAAACTCCTGGGTCTACTACAACCTGGGATTGCTCTACCTCGAGCAGAGGAACTGGGCGCCAGCCATCGATAATTTCGAGGCGGCTCTGAACGGCAGTTTAAAACCGGCGTGGATTGAGGTTTGGGCGCGAATAAAACGGGGCAATGCCTATGATGCCAAGGGAGAGCGCATTCGCGCAGTGGCTGAATACAATAAGGCCGTGCAATCAGGAATTAATTACGACAACGCCCAGGCGGTGGCCAAGAAATTTCTGGCTACGCCCTACGACCCTAAGGCCGGCCAAACCGCCGAAGCCTCTGCTCCAGGTTCCCCCGGCAATTAATCCGCAGATTACGCCGATTATATAATCCGCAGATTACGCCGATTACACAGATTATAAGAAAATAAGAAGAGAGAAGAGAGAGAGAGACGGGACCAAAAGCACCTAGTCCTAGTGTCCTGTGCAAATGGTTCGTGTCATAAGTTGAGAGAGTTGGCTAGCCATTGCTCCACTTTTGGGACGTCCTGGCCTATAAACATGACACCCGGCTGGGGTGAGTAAAGAGCCTTTTATTTCAGGGAGCAGGACGCTAGTCCTTTGTCCCCTTTGTTTTTAATCTGTGTAATCTGCGTAATCTGTGGACATTTAAATCGCGATTACGGCGATGTTGTGCTGGTTGGCAAGACTAAGCAGCTCGTCACGATCGAACATCAAGGTCTTGCCGGCGCTGAGACAGAGGCAGGTGGCGCCGGCGTCGATCATAGCTTCAATCGTGGGTATTCCTACCACGGGAACGTCAAAGCGCATATCCTGATTCGGCTTGGCAATTTTGACTACCGTCAGACGTCCGGAGTTGAGATCTGGCCTTCGTCCCCGCACCAGGCTGCTGGCCAAAGCACTCAGCCGCCCGGTCCTTCCAGTTTCTCTTGAGACTTCTTCTGTTTCCAGGGCGGCATTCGATTGCACCTGAGTCAGTTCACCCGCGCGACGGATGGTTGCATCAGTGCCTTCCATAGCCTCAATGGCCACGCAGGCCCGGGCCCGAACCACAATGGTCTGCCCCAGGTCGAGCCGGGCAATTTCATTTGCTATTTCCAGCCCGTAATCCACGTCTGCCTTTTCTCGTTGATCTGGCTCGCGTCTGGTGAGAGTTCCGGCTTTGGGCAAGTAGTCCTGGAGGAAACAGGTCGAGTCGACCAGTTCGATTCCTTCGCTGCGCAATTCCTCCGCAACGGCGCCAATCAGGGCATCTGTATTGCGTCGCGGAAGTTTCAACAGAAGCTTTAACATCCGGGCATCGGGCAGGGCCCGACTAAAAATTTGCACATGCTTTACCTGGCCCGCCATGATGGCCTTTCCAACGCCTTCAGTCTTAAAGAACTGGATCATCTTGCCGAGCTGGCCGATTCCCACCCAAGTAAAGCTGTCGCTAAGTCGTTCAAGTTCCGGGTCAGTCTCTTCGAGTATTCCGGCGACCGCCAGCGAGACGCCTGCGCGTCTCGCACCTTCGGCCACCAGAAAAGGAAATTTACCGTTTCCCGCAATAAGACCGTAGCGCATAAGAAAATTAGGAATTAGGAATTAGGAATTAGGAATTAGGAATGACATTTCGAATTTGGAATTGCGGATTTCGTTTTTCGCAATGACGTCCCAGAAAGCGCCGCAGTTCTAATTTCACAATTTGAAATTCCAAAATTTCGCAATTCCAAATTCGAAATTTTATTCCTAAATCCTAAATCCTAATTCCTAAATTTCACTTGGTGACGCCGCGCTTCGAAGTTTCGATGAATTCCACCAGCACTTGAACCTCGGCTGTGTGACACTCTTCGCGGATACGCTCCAGGGCCTGAGTGGTATTCAGTTTTGACGATAACAGGAGCCGGAAAGCGTGGTGCAGGCCGTCGATAGCCTCGCGAGTGTAGCGTCGCCGCTTCATGCCGGTAACATTCAGACCGTAGCAACGCGCATGGTTCCCAACCGTGAGCGCAAACGGCATGGCGTCTTTAACCACGACTGAATAGCCGCCAACATATGCTTCACGGCCAACGCGACAAAATTGATGTACGCCGGAATAAGCACCGATGTTTGCGTCGTCATCAACGGTGACGTGTCCCGCTAAAGTGGCTGCATTTGCCATGATGACTCGATCGCCCAGAATACAATCATGGGCAATATGCGCCTGGGCCATGATCAGACAATCATCACCAGTTCGGGTTAACATGCCGCCTCCGGCTGTTCCGCGGTGAACGGTCACGAATTCTCTGATCCGATTGCGCCGGCCGATCCGCGTTTCCGAATCTTCACCCTGGTACTTTAAGTCCTGCGAGGCCAGGCCGATCGAGACGAAGGGGAAGACGTGCGTTTCTCCACCTACGTAGGTTCGGCCATCGATCACGCAATGTGAATCGAGGCGCACACCGTCACCCAACTCAACATCGTCGCCAACCACTGAATAGGGGCCAATGTAGCAATTGCGTCCAATTCGCGCCCGGGAGCTGACTACTGCGGTCGGGTGGACTTGTGCTGGTTGGGTGGCGGTGGACATGGTTAGTTGTGGTCAGTAGTCAGTTATACGGCCGCATTTCGATCAGCCACGATACTCATTATTTCGGCGTCAGCAGCCAACTGCCCGTCTACCTTCGCCTCGCCACGCATCCGCTGAACGCGTGAGCCAATCCTCAGAGCCGTAACTTCCAGAATCAGAGTGTCGCCAGGAACCACCGGCCGCCTGAAGCGGGCCTCTTTGATGCCCGTGAAAAGCACCAGTTTCTGGTCACGATTCTCAATCTCCCGCAGCGCCAGCACCGCTCCTACCTGAGCCAGAGCTTCGACCACTAAGACGCCGGGCATGACCGGAGCGCCGGGAAAGTGGCCCTGGAAAAACGGCTCGTTAATACTGACTTGTTTTACGCCGACAATACGCTCGCGCGGCACTAGTTCGACAATGCGGTCAACCAGCAGGAAGGGAAAGCGATGAGGCAGCAGCTCTTGAATAGCCCGCGAGTCGAGAACAGTTTCCATAAGCGAAAATAAAGGACGCGGCCCGCGGAGGATTGTTTCCGCATCGCCGCGTCGTCAAAGCCACGCCTGACCCGGTCTTACGGTGTCGGCGTTACCGCAGCGGTGGCCGGATTCTTGGCGTTGAAGTCCGTTATGAAGGCTCGCGTGATATCGATGCTTTCCGCGGCATATACCAGGGGCACGCGGCTGGCGTCGATAATCACGTTAATGCCGCGTTGCTTGGCAAATGCTTCAAGCGCCTTCTCGATGTCGTTTTGCAACGGAGCAAAGATCTCGCCCTGCCGTTTCTGATACAAAGCCTCGGCGTCCTCTCCTTTGCGTTGATAATCCTTTTTCAATTGTTCAAGGGATTCAACCTTCGCCTGTAGCGATTTCGGATCAACGGGGACGGCAGAACCCGGGCTCTGCAGCTTGCTGATTTCGTCCTGCGCAGCCTGAATCCTTTGTTGCAATTGATTGAGGTCGGTTTGCCGCGGCTGAAACTCCCGGTTCAAAGTGGTCATCAACAAGTTATATCTGGCAATGCCCGTCTTTTGATCAAGAAAAGCGCTGGAATAGATCAAGGCAATCTTGCTTTCGGGTACCACTCCAGTGGCTTGCGGTTGCGCAGCCGGTGGCTGACTTGCCGGGGCTGCCGGCCTGGTTTGCCCGACGGCGGAGGAGAAGGAAGCGGCTGCGATAACGACAGCAGCAGCCAGCAAACGGTTGGTTGTATTCATGGTTTCTTGAAGCACTCCTTAATACCTTCAACCGTACTTAACGGGAAGGCGTCACTGCGGCGGTCGCCGGATACTTGCTGTTGAACTCAGCAATGAAGGCAAGCGTCACATCAGTGGCATCGGCAATAGAAAGGATTGCTGGTGCAATCTTGGACGAATCGAGGAGCAAGGTGATCCCCCGGCTCTTGCCAAAGGCGTCCAGACTGTTGCCAATGTCTTCGTATATCGGCGCCATAGCTTCCTGCATTCGCTTGTTATAAGCCGACTCGGCGTCTTCGCGTTTGCGTTGAATCTCTTTCTTTAGCTGCTCGAGCTGTTCCAGCTTTTGTCGCGTAGACTCTGGCGCTGCCACGCTTCGGGTTTTCTCGATGTCCTCTGCCAGCTGCTGCTGTTTTTGAGTCAACTGCTGCAGTTCTCTGCGTCTCGCGTCAAACTCAGCGTCCACCTTCTTGAGGGCAGCCACCACTCGGACAATACCCTGCTTCTTGTTGGCGAATAACTCAGTGTTGATTAGCGCAACTTTGCTGGCTGGTACGGGCGTCTGGGCCGGCGCCGTTGACGGCGGAGCCGATGTTTGGGGGGATGCGGCCGGTTTGGTTGACTGGGCAAACGCCGTAAAACTGGTAACCGCAGTCAATAAAACGGCGACCATCAAACGATCAATTCTCATAACTTCTCTTAAACTCTCCTTACTGCGAATAAGACGGTTGGCGCAAGCTTTCCAGCTTAACGCTGGCCGCCGGATTGGGTCTTGAATGATTAAAAGGTGCGCCCGACGCTGAAGCGAATGACTCTCTTTTTCTCATTAAAGAAGAACGGAAATCCCTGAATTATCTGGTCTCTCCGAGCATTGGGATTATACGCAAATATCAGACGAAACGGTACATTGATGACGGGTACCTGGACCCTTACCTCCATCCCCAGACTCGAACGAAAGTCGCCCAGTTTGTCAAAAAGGCTTTCACCTAGGCGAACCACCGTGTTGGTTTGGGCCTCACCGCGCAAGAATACCTGTTGGAAGCCAAAAGGCAGCAGGGTGGTTGGATCAAGCTGACCCGTGGAAGCATTATCCAGCTCGGCCTGGGTAACCAGCCGGTTGTCTCTGAACACCAAACCCAGGAATGTCGACGAAGCGAATTGGGGGTTCTGGCACAATACCAGTGAGCTTAAACTGACAGGCGCAAAGCCTGCCGCGAACCTGGGGCACGGTACCAAACCAATCGTCCTGAGAAATGGTTGATCGTCCAGAAAGTTGCTGGAAAATACCTGCTGGCCCTTGGTTCGCAGGTTAAAAGCCGACCCAATGTCGGCAAAGCCTGCGAGACTGAAGGTGTTCCCGACTATTGGGATGCGGTACTCGAAATTCCCGAGAATCTGACTGTCTGCGCCCACAGAGGTAAACGTGCGTGGCAACTGCGCAATATTGTTACCGGTGGGCCCTGTAAACACACCAATATTGGCCAAACCCTCAGGCAAGCCCGGCACGACAACTGGCTCGCCGACATCGTTGGAAGCCAGCACCACATTGCGCGAAGTTACAAAGATATCGAGCGGCGCAATGGGGCTGATTGAACGCACGTTGTAACCCCGAATGGTGAATTCATCGCCAAGAAAATAACGCTCGAAAATCGGCACCCCACCAACAAAAGCCAGAGAATTTGAATCTCTAACCTTGGCCGTCGTGGCAAAGCTGCCGACTGTGCCAGCAATTATGCGAAAGCCAAAAACTTCCGGACGTTCCGATTTTTTCCGCCGGACCGGGATAAACTGCGTATAGGAAACGGTAGGCTGATAGGTGCGAACGTCTCCCAGCAAGCCAGCCAATCCAACACCAAACGAGAGTTCCCGGCCACTAGTCGGGTCGATACTCGCGTTCCTGGTGTCGTAGGTGAAGGTAAGCGTTACCCTGCTGGTGATGATACTGGGCTGGCTGTATATAACCGGAATAAATTGTTCGGGAGCGCCACTCACATTAACTTCCGGATCTTTGACGCTGGAAGTCGAGAATTGATAGGAGAGTCCAATGCGAGAGAACTGGGTAAAGCGTCGCTTGCGATAGAACTCAGACAGCGGCGCACTCACAAAGATCGAACCTCCATAGGAATCGCGCGTAAAGAGATTCTCTTCACTGACGTTCAAGGAGGCGAGGGGTGAAAACAGCCCCTGCTGCGCTGCCAGGTTCTGCGAGAGGAAGGTGCCCTCGCCGAAAAACTTCTGCGAAAAG